>Ga0214542_1000441_pt1 | contig 74285 bp, 30 predicted proteins | sample CNSS1metaG_FD_160096 | JGI IMG/M metagenome (GOLD analysis project Ga0214542, IMG submission 160096) | Root nodule microbial communities from cowpea collected in UCLA plant growth center, Los Angeles, California, USA - CNSS1 | ecosystem: Host-associated > Plants > Roots > Nodule | place: USA...
TTAAAAGTAAATTATTTATAAAATAATTAATTTTTAAAATAACTAAGGGTAAAACGGGTATTATGAAATGTGGACACAAAAAGATGAATCCCCTTTATATATAGTTATAGATAGATATATATAACTAAGGGTAAAACAGGTATTATGAAATGTGGACACAAAAAGAGGAATCTTCTTTATTATTTATTATACTAGTGTAAACATAGGCGCTATCGCGCCTGTGTGTACGCATTTTTTGAATTATATTAATAATTGATGATATTGTTATGTTATTAATTTAATAAACAAAATAAAAGTATATTTATAAAAAATAAAATAAAATGTACGGAGAAAATAAGAGAAAAATAACTATTGATGAATAGTAAGAGAAAAAAAGAAAAAAGAGATAAGTAAATAATTTTATAAAAACTTATAAAAATAACCGTTAATTTTTAAAAATTTAATAAATAATTAAATTATAAAGGGTAAAGTTGGAATTATGAAATGTGGACACAAAAGAGGGAATCCTCCCCTTTATATATAGTTATAGATATATTTATTATTTATTATATAATACTAGCGTGCGCTATCGCGCCTGTGTATGCATTAATATTTATTAAAATAAAGTTAAATATATCAGAACAGATAAAAGAATAAATATTGATAAATAAAGAATAAAAGAAGAAGCATAGACATATGATTTTATAAAAAGTTTGTAAAAGTAACGGTCAATTTTTAAAAATTTAATAAATTATTATATTTAAAGAGTAAAATCGGTATTTTGAAAAGTGGATACAAAAAGGGAATCCCCTATATATATTGTTATAGATAAAATAATTAATTTTTAAAATAACTAAGGATAAAACAGATATTATGAAATGTGGAAAAAAAAAAAAGAATCTCCTTTATTGTTTTATAGATAACCACGGACCAAGCCCCACAAAGGATATAAGTTTGACTTTTAGATAAAACATAATAGGTAAATATGGTGAACAATGGATGGACCTCCCAATCTCAACAACGTATTTACATATTGTCATTTTACTTTCCTTTTGATTTTGGTTTATCCTTATCCAAAAATAAAAATCACATCTTATGTTAACAAAATGTTGGGTTATTCGATATTAAACAAAATAACAATCATGTTATCCAACTGAAAGAACAATTAAATAGTACATAGACTGAATTGAAAAATATATAATACTTTTAATACTCAATTGATAAAAAACTTAATTAAAAATACTTCTTAGAACTTAATCAAACATATTCCAATTCATAACATTTGTTTATAAGGTTTAATAAATGATGTATAAATTGAATTATTGTAAACTCTTTAATATATTTCCAACTCCTATAGATAAAAAAAAACTCATAAAATTGAATTGATAATCGTAAATATTTGGTAAAAATATTTAAACATGGGACTCTGTTTGATGTAACATTTAAGTTGGGAAATCATTGTTTGTATGACAGGTTTTATGGCACAGCGAACCTCATATCTTACATAAATGAGTGATTGAATGTGAAACATCACCCACCTACACAACAAATATAACCATAAACTCGTTGAAATTACTGATAATTTAGATTACAAGGCAAGCTAAGCTCGTACCTGCAACATTGAAGTAACCGTCAAAACTAATCTAATTTTTTTAAAGATAATAATATAGTTATCGAAGATATTGTGATTCATATAATTATATAACATTAGTCTTGTACATATAAGATATTTGACATTATTTTTACATCAAAACTTTAAGACAATTGTGTTATGAGTCTTTATTTTTATATAGTGTTTAATTTTGTCTTTTCTATCCAACGTGGGACTTTTTGACTCACACTTAGATTATTTCCAACAAATATGATGATCTAATGATGATTAAAATGGTGTATTATAAGCGGTAAAAAAAGTGAATTAACTTATCATTATCTTTTTTAATGCGAGTTTTGTTTTCCCATTTTAACCTCAAAATCCAATTTAGTAGAGAAAATTATGCGGTTTGACCTTATACGATGAAGTTTTTTTTCTCTATTATGAGTGATTTATTTAGTTTTTATTTGAAGTTCTTTATGCCACGCCTTGAGTTGTCTAGTTTACCATCCATGAGAGAGACACTTCTCATACCATTGTGTTTAAACTTGATTTTCCTTTCTTTCAAAGAGAGAAACTGATACTTGGTAAAGTTAAAGGAAAATGGATAAGACTCTCACTAAACTGGGAAGTGCTTGGATCTCCAAGAAAGCCAAGGCAGAGATTTCCCACGTAACTGACGATCTATCAGTATGCATCTCTCAGCTTCTTTTTTTTTTTTTTTTTTTTTTTAAAATTCTCATTTGTTTATAACCACCTTCAAATCTTAACTTTCTGTCTGAGTGCTAGAGTTTTCTCTGTGTTGGGTAAAATGTTTTGTTGATTTCATACAAAAATGGTAGAACTAAGATCTGATGCAATACATTTGCTACTATTTCTAGGAATCTTATACTATGATACATGTAAGTGTGGAATAGAACTATGATCATATCTTTATTTGAAAATAAATATAGGAGGACATGAAAATGCTTTGTTGTTAGAAGTGGACTTTAAAGTCTAATTTAACTCCACAAAACCGGCTTGTAAGGTGAGGATTGCACCTATTTATATATTGTGAATTGAATTTATTTTTAGTCGATGCAAGACTTTCAACATTTGTTCTTCCGATTGAATCTGATATGATTACTGGTGATGGGTTGCTTTAATCATGATTTTAGAGAAAATTTTCTGAACGATCTTGCGATGAACGATCATTGATTTGTTGGGAGTTTGAATATTGGGTGCAAGAAAGCTGATACGTTGCTTGCAATTTCAGGCTCTCTCAAATACTGTGGAAGAGAAGGCAAAACTTTTCATCAACAAGCTGAAAGGTACCTGCCTATACTACTACTTATTCTTTTCAAAACCACTTGCATTTCCGACTTGAACTTGCAATTAAATTTGTATAGATAATAACAAACATATTAATCAGACACTTCCTTTTGTTAAAGAACTTGTTTTGTTAAGAATTTGTTAAAAAGTAAATTTCAAACCTAATTCAAAATATTTCTCTCACGTTGAAGTATATACATTTCGAACGTAGACTAAACATTAATAAGTGGTTCCATAAAGGTTTGATAGCGGTTGACACTATAGACTCAACAAACAACAAATCTTATTAGGATATATTCATGATTCTAATATCATATTAAAAAATGAATTTTAAATCTAATTCAATCTCACAAAACTAGTTTGTTATATGTGATTTACAAACTCGTCTCATCTATAGTAAATAGAGGATCTCTAATACGTTTTGATATATTTTGCAATTAATATAGGAAAATCCCAGAAGGCTTTACCCGATCTTCTTCGAGAGTACAACCTTCCAGCTGGTCTGTTTCCCCGAAACATAACCTGCTACGAGTTTGATGAATCTAAAGGAAAGTTAGTGGTGCACTTGTGGTCTCCCTGTGAGGTGTGCTTTAAGGACTCATCCATTGTAAGGTATGCAAACCGTGTGAAAGGGAGCTTAACAAAGGGTAAGTTTAATGTTATGGATGGAATGAAGACGAAGGTTCTTGTGTGGGTCAAGGTCACCAGTGTTGCTGTTGAGAGTTACAAATCAGACAAAGTGTGGTTCACTGCTGCTGGAGTTAAGAAATCAAGACCCAAAGATGCCTATGAAATGCCTCGTGAAGCCATTAAGGTACAAGAATTTTGAACCATTTTTGTAATATGGTAATTCAGTTCACAAATTATGTATTAATACATGGTTGTATTATTAGACTATTGATTTTTCTTTCCTGGGTAAGTTTAGGGGTATTGTATACGGTGTTAAACTTGAAATTCACATATTAATTTCACTGTATGCGCTATGTATGATGTCAATTTCAATGATGTTAAGCATATTTGCACTGAGTTGTAATACCCATTGACGTAAGTTGTAGACTATTTTATTATGTTTCTTAATAAGCAATCATGAAATAATAGTTTTGAACTGGATTCTTATTTTGATAAGCTAATCCTTATAAAAAAATTTAAAATTAAATAATCATGGTTTATAATTATTAATCTATTTTAATAGATGCTGGAAAATTTCGGATGAAGCAAAAATAAAAAAAAAAATACAAAGCATGAAAATACCACTCTAAATCATGATAAAAATTACATTTACAAAACATAAAATAAATTATACTTATTATGAAAAAAAAATCTAAAAAATCTATGGAGGTAAATCATTAACACACTTGTGTGGTTTTCTATGAATAAAAAAGTCAAACTATTTAAGTTATTAGCATAATGATTTTCCTCATATAAAAAATGAGAAACTTTGGTAATTGTTCTTTATGACTCCAAATAATCACTCATTTCAAAATAATCAAAAATGTAAATGATCCTCATACACTCAATATAAGTAGAGGTTTGCACCCCTAAAAAATAAAAATAAAAAACTATCCATATATTCACTCCTAATTTCCTTTAAAAATATTAACACATGTTGCTAAATCAAAACAACATCTCCTTGCACCATCAATATTTACCTTAAACCAATTAGCATATAGAATTTGTCATATTATCTCCGTAAATTAAACCATCATACTCTCCTTAGTTTGAATGTTGAAAAATTTCAACAGCAAAAATCATATTTTTTAGATTTATTCTCAATCATACACACAAATTCCTTAATTTGAAAAACAACAAAAGTAAAAACAATTGTAACTTGAAATAAACTATGGTTTCTAATCTCCAAATCATCCAGATAGCCGCATTAATAAGAGCCACTTTGATCACTTTAAACATAAGACTAGAAGGAAACTTCATAAACTAAACAAAGAAATCCAAAAACTAAATTGCAAATCCTGAAAAAAAAAATTTCCTCAACCATTCTCAAAACAAATAAGAGAAAAATTAATATTGTTCCCACATAAATAACATGAACAACATTAAAGCACAACCATTTCTTTACCTCCAAATCAATAAATAATCTCGGTCACCCAATAACTTCCAAATAATCAAAGTCTTAACAAATCAAATTCCCTCAATCATCATATTTCATACCAGAAGAGTAAAATTTTTAACAACCTTTTAAAAGAACATTAGTATCATCTAGAATCCAACTAGTCACATCTCGATCCTTATTAACTAAGATAGAAGAAAAATCACATATAAGAAAATTCACATATATTAATCTTACTATGTAATTAAAAAATGTTAGTCAACTTAAATATGAAAACGTCAAACCACAATTATTTCAAAATTAATACAATCTCTCGTGCCTAATGTTCAAAATGTATAATTAATTAATTAATGACTTAGTTATATGTAGATATATTTTAAGTGTAATTCACATAATAGCTTTGTAAATAATATACAATATTTAAAAATCAATTTGTATTAAACTAATTCATTAGAATAATACGTAATAAAATGAAAATATTAAAATACATATCTAACAATTATAAACATATATTATGATACTGGGCCAATCCAGGATGTATCTAGCCCAGTCCAGGATGTACCCAGCCCTTTAGGTCGAGATGTGCCTGCTGTCTTGTTGGGTCATGGAACGCACATTGCCTACAGTGGTCGAGATGTATGCGGAGCCAGGATGTACGCGTCCATCCATGCCAAGCTGGGTCTATCCTCTTTTCTCCCTATCCTCCTTTGATAAATGCATCTTAGTTTGAACAATATCCTTTCTCGCTATGCACGTGTTCGAGTACATCTATCTCACGCTTCCCTATTGTACTAATTAGTAGGACATACACAGACACCCTATACAATATACAATTCAAAATATATTTAAAAAATATATTCTAAATTATATAATCTGAAAAATATTTTTAAATTTAAAAATAAATTTTTGTACAATTTAAAATGTATTAAAAAACATTTTAAATTATACTATCTATATTATGTTTTGGAATGTATATTTCAAAAATTACTTTCGAATTTGAAGTTCCTTCTAGTCTAGAATATAAAAAAATGTTTTGGGAGAGAACACAATTGTTTAAGGAAGGGTAAGAAAAAAGGAAAATAATATTTTGATCTTTTTCTTTTTACTCATTTTTAATTTATTATTTTAGATTATCACTATATTATTAAAAAAAATTAAAATAAATAATTTAAGAGTGATGAAAATAATAGATAAAAGAAGTGAGTTAAACTATTATCATAAAAAAAATTAAGAGAAAGATTGAATATATTTTAAATTTTTATTCCCTTCTCACCAAAGGTTAAAAGGGTCATTTTAGCATGATGCAGAAAGAAATATATTATTTTATTTTTTTTCTATTTATTTTCGCAGCTGGATTATTTTTGTTGGGCTGAAGCCCAATTATAATAGCGTCCATCTGACGCATGGAAAAGATCCAACGGTGTAGAAGCAAACAAAAGAAGATCTGATACACAAAGGAAAATAAAACCCTAAATGGATAGGTTCAGTTTGGTGGCGAAGGAATATATTATATAGGCACAGAGATCTGTACTTGTGTATCCTCACTTTGCTCTTCTCCGCCACTTCTCAAATCTTCCCTCTTCAATCCAAGCCATGTCGGACGAAGAGCACCATTTTGAGTCCAAGGCCGACGCCGGAGCGTCCAAAACCTACCCTCAGCAAGCCGGTACCATTCGCAAGAATGGTTACATAGTCATCAAAGCCCGCCCCTGCAAGGTCGATTATTTTGTCAAACCCTAAATTACTTTTTGCATTTTTTTTTTTATGATTTCTGCTTCTTAGATCCTAGTATGCTCTTATAATTCTGGTAATATACTTTTACAATTCCGGTGTTGTTGGGGCCTTCGCCGCCATTAATTTATTTATTCTTTGATAGATCTGCCGTTGATTTTATGTCCTGTCTCTGTTATTGATTTTTGTCGCTCCTTTATGTTATGTATATTAACAGGTTGTGGAAGTTTCCACTTCCAAAACTGGAAAGCACGGTCACGCTAAATGTCATTTTGTTGGAATTGATATTTTCACTGCCAAGAAACTTGAGGATATTGTGCCCTCCTCTCACAACTGTGATGTATGCATGATTTGATCTTTTAAATTTTCATTTTTGATTTTTGTTGTTGTAGTAGATTAGCCTAACCTGGGCAATGTTTTTCCTATGTTTTTGCAAATTATGGATTTTAGGTTCCTCATGTGAATCGTACTGACTACCAGCTCATTGATATCTCTGAGGATGGATTTGTGAGTTGATGTTTCTGTTCAGATTTTTCCCTTTTTATAATCATTGTAAATGGTGAAATTAGTTTGGCTTCTGTTATGAACTCTGAACATGGGTTCGCTACTAAAATTATTGTAGGTGAGTCTGCTTACTGAAAATGGGAACACTAAGGATGACCTCAGGCTCCCTACTGATGAGAGTCTTCTGACTCAGGTTGGCTCAATTTTGGATATTTTCCACCTTTTGGATTGACCGGTATAAGTTGTTTTTTGTTAGTATCTCTGATTGGGTTTGTTTTGTTGGTTTCTCTTTGCAGATAAAGGATGGATTTGCTGAGGGCAAGGACCTTGTTGTGTCTGTGATGTCTGCTATGGGTGAGGAACAGATTTGTGCTTTGAAGGATATTGGGCCGAAGAATTAGCTTTTCGTGTTGGTTGTTTCTTGTTTCTATTTAAGCAAAATTATTTTTGTAAACTTTGGTTTGTTCAAGAACTGCTTATAGATTTTAGTCAGACTAGTCTTAACAATTGTGTTTTTCTGTTGTCCTGTGATTTTATTATGAAAGGAAGAGTATGTGGGAATTAATTTTGGTATGATATGATGAATGATGAGTATTTTTGTTATGATATTATGCTGTTTCATGATGAGACTTCATGATAAACCGGTAATCAGAGGGACGATTCAAGAGATAATTTTTTTTATCATCAAATCTAGTAATATATTTATAATTGAAAACGGATTTTATTTTTGTTTTGAAAATTTTTCATTTACTTAAAAGCTTAAAAGGAATTTTCTGTGACACGATGTTTAAATGTGTTTAGGTGAAGTGATACTTTGAGTTTGTATAATGCTTATTATTGTGATGTTTTACTCATAATTTATTGATATTATAATATGATATTATAATGGAAGTTTGTCGACTTTAAGGTCTTTGGCGATGTTATTATGTCAATAAAAATTATAAAAGCGTATCATGTCTAATTGATTTTGAATATTATGTCTTTGTTTTGTATTAGGAAATTGTATTTATTTTTCATTTAGACTATTTTATTGTCTCTACCATGTTATTTAATTTACAATGATTGCCCTTCATGTGTACTTAAATATGTAGAGTCTATGTTTTACTTTAATATTTTATAACTTTAATTTCATATAGTTTTTTAGAGATCAATTATTTATTACAAAATATTTATGAAATTTAGTAAATTTTGTTTATATTATATTTTTAATTTTGAATAAATAGTCGTTTTACCACATGTATTATGAATGTTTTAGGTTTTGTTAAGGTTGGGTTATTTATTTTTCTTGTTTTTATTTTTCATTTATTTGTTTCCAAAATTTAAAGAAATTGCTTATATTTTTGGGTTTGTACCTGTCTTTCTGGAAGATATTTTTCTCCGTCTTTTTTCACCTTTTGGTATGTGAAATGTAGTAAGTGATCTTTTTAAAAACAAAGTTATATGAATGTTTTCATCTTTCAATCTAACGAACTTTCTTCCTTATTTCCATCATCAAAATGTACGTGCTTTTTTAATTTTAATTCATTTTAATTCTATTTATTTATTTTCTGTTTTATTTATTTCCTTATCCAAATAGAATGTAATTAATTACCTTTTTCTGTTGAATAGAAAATAAAAGTCAATTAAAATTTGGAAAGCTTATATATATATATATATATATATATATATATATATTTATATTTTTGCTAAATATGAAATGTAACATAAATAAAAATATTTATATGATCTTTGTATACAATTTTTTATTGTTAACTATTAATAAAAATATATTATTTTGGTTTTCAATCTTAATTTTTTTAATAGTAAAGTAATTGATTTAATTATACTTTAAGATTTAGTTACTATAATTTTTACATTGTATATTCCTATTTTAATCTCGTATCTTGAAATACTTTAAAAAATGAAAATAAAATAAAATTAATACATAATTTAATAGATGTTGTAGTTTTATTTTGCTAATTAATGTAATAATTAAAATAAATGTTATAAAAGAATTAAATATTTAGTTTATGAAGTTTAAGAAAGAAATTCAATCGTTAAAATAAAATACTATCTCAGATCAGAGCAATGAATATTGTTATAATTAAGTTTAATTATACAATATAAATATTTATGTTATCAATTTTTGTCTTTTAGATATTATAGATATTATATAGGATTAAATACATTTTTTGTGTTCAATTTTTTTTATTTATTTACAGGTTGAACATTATATTGTTTGGTCTAAGTCATGTAAAAGCACCAACAACAACGAACTATACGTATCCTTAATGTGCTTTGAGAAAGATATTTTACATCATTCTTTTAAGATGCAGGGACGAAATAGATATTCAATTTTGTTTAAGGACGAAACAATTTTTTGAAATTGATTGAGAACAAATGTATACACTAAAAGGGTATATTTAAAAACTTTTACTAGGTAAATTTTATTATGTGTTGTATGCATAATTCATTGATACATTTCAAAGCTAAAATTAATTAAATCAAGTGAATTGTATAGGCTCTTAAAATTAACATTTTACGAGGTGATGTCCTCACATCTTGAAGAAATAACAAATACTTTTTTTATGATTATAGTTAGGTATAAGGTCGTTTTTTATGATTAAAAAATGCTTTCAATTCAATTTTTCTTATTCAATTTAATATTAGTGCCATGTTTTATAAAGAAAAAAAATTCTCATAAAAAAAGTAATATTCAAACAAGAGGTTGTAACCTCAATTAATAAAAAATCTTAAAAAAAAAAAATATTGTAGAAAAAATGTCTCCGGGAGTATATTTATTTGTTAAAGGATATGGAAACAAAAGGAGTAAACACCTTTTCTTTTGTTCTCCCATGGATGCTAGTCCTTTCTCTAATGGTTTAGTTTTCTTCCTTAAAGGTAGATTTTATCATTCCTTGTCATGTTTTCAACATTATAAATGTGTCATTGATAAAACTATTGTGTTAGTCAATTAATTTGTTATACATGCAGTTATTTTATTGTTCAACGTTCTTCCACATTGATACTTTATCATATTCTAATAATATATTCCCTAGAACTTAAATAGAAAATTATAAAAACTAAAAGAAAAATTAAAAACTTTTTATAAGTTAAAAGTTGAATGATTTAATCCAATTTAGTGATATAATAGCATCCTAATAGCAATAGCACTAATATCACAAATGAAATTAATATTTGCTTCGTAATGTTAGAAAAAATATATTATAAATGAAAAATACGCCACATTCATTTAAAAATAAACATGTATTTTTTTATATTATAAATAAAACAACTATTATACTCTTAGTTTTTTTTATACTAAAATCATTAAAAATAAGTTAAGAGTTTCAATAATATATTATATACTTATTTATTTATTTTATATTAAAATATTTTTTTTGTTTTAATAAATTATATATTATTAGAATATTAAGAGATTCATGCCATTTATTAAAACAAAAATAAAAACAGATGCTTCTTCTTCCGCTGTTTTTTCCTGATTCCTCGCTCCCTGTAGTGTAGAGTGTGGAGGAGGATGAGTTCTTCTCCGCCTCGTTCTCGTGGCGACGGCGAGAAAAGACCCAGGTTTTTCGATTCAAACGCCAAGGCCATTTGTTGGTCCAAGGCTGATATTGTCCCTGGCCGTCACCCTGAGAGGTGGCGCAAAGACGCCGCCGGTAACATTGTCTGCAAACGTTTTTACAACTGCATCGGCTGCCTCTGCTACGAATACGATCACATCATTCCGTTTTCCAAAGGTTTCATTCTTTTTTTTAATCCATTCATTTCTTCTGCGGCATTTGCATACTCTATTCTTCTTCTATGACTATCACACTTTTTAGTTAAGAGAATAATCTGGGAAGTGACTGAAGATAGAACTAAATTAAAATGATAATGATAGTTTCAATTGTTTTTTTTTTTAAATGAAAATTGGTACAAATTTCCAGTTAAAACCTGTGTTGTTTGTATTAGGTTTGCCTTCGAAAATAGACAATTAGGCTTGCTATTTGATAATTTGATAATTATCTAATTGTGTTGTGATATTGGGGTGTAGGTGGTGAGTCAACAGCGGATAATTGTCAAATACTTCAGTCAAGAGTTAACAGACTCAAATCGGACAAATATGACATTGATGCTGATCAATTGAAAGACTACTCTTGTGAGGTTAATTTTACTGGTATGTCTGCTTCTTTGTTTGTCTATCTCTGCATTTCACTTTTTCTTTATGTAATAGTTGTCGTAATAACAACCTTGTAAAACAGAACCCAATAATTCTGTTTAGTTAATTCTGGTTTTTGTTGAATCAGAATTATAAATTGGTCTTGTATGTGCTTTTGAAGGGGTATGAGAGTTTTCTAGTTTGTGAAACCTCTACAATCTTCCTTTGAAGTTGTGAGTGAGTATTGCAAGAGTGATCTTGGTGGTACGTGAGAGTTGTGTGGGTTCTGTTTACAGTATAGGGAGCTTGGGTGAGAGGATCGTGTAATATCAGTTTAGATATTACACTTTATCCTCCTATTATGCATTTTACCCATCCCTGGCTTGAGGAATTCCTTTATCCAGGTCTGTTCATCATGGAGGAACGAATGATAGTATTATTTTTAGGGACTGAGAATCTCAATTCCTTTTTTCGAACTCAGTCACCTTAGTAAAGTTAGAACCTCAATCCTCTTCGACATACAACCCAAATTGTAGGTAATAGTTGTGATTCTTTCAATTGCTGGCTTTTTTAATTTATTGCTTGCATCATTGAAGAGTATCTGCACAATTTTTTGAAGTGTCTTGGTTGCCCGGATTGGGATTTTCTGAATGCTTTACACATTTCATGTCCCTCAATTTCATCACTAGAAGCTTTTGCCTGCACTTTTTGCATTCTGCACATTATGAGTTATGGACTACTTCACCTTTGTAAAAAATAATGAAAGCAGTTAGATGAAATTCTCTATTAATGTCTTAGTTTCCTTTCATTTGTTTTACGTGAATTTCTTAGTTTAGCTAATGCTTCATTTTAACTGAATCAATTAAGAATGTTTCGTTCTAGTTATCTTCAATTGGCCACCCTGATTCTGAAGATCTCCAAAATTAGTTGGCAATACATTTTTAGATTGATCTTAAGTGGATGTATTGGCGGTCACTATCCCGGACTTAATATTGTGATGGGTAGTTTATTCACTGTATCCCGTTAAAAGAATTGTTGTTGCATTACACTTAGGACCCTTTTCTGTTTGATGATATTTATTGGAAATAATATTACAAAATGAAGGGTTGTGAAAAGATAAAAGGGCGTGAGTTAATATAAATCAAGCAGTATTATTTTATGTAACTATCAGGTATCCGAAGGGTTATTTACATTGTGATTATTTGGCGTGTCTTGTCAAAATTCATGTAATAGTTATGGGTTAATCTTATTATAAATAGAGTTCCTATCCATGCAACTAGTATGCCAAATATAATATAATCCTCCTTTATTTTCTTTAGTCTCCTATCTATTTTTCTAACAAAGTGGTATCAGAGTTTAGGCTTTGATAATTGAGAGATATACACTTGTTGAGTTGATAGATGACAAACAGAATCTTGAACTTGTTTCAAGTCGCTCATTTTACCTATATGGCAATTGGTGCGGTCAGATGAAGGCCTTGCTGGGCCTTGCTGGGGTACCAAGATGCTTGGGAGGTTGTAGATAAATGTTATACCCAACATGACATTGAGAATACTTTGTCTCCAAATGAGAGTGAGGCTTTGTTGATGATAAAGAAGAAGGATCAACAAGCACTTACCATTACCTATGAAGGTTTTGAGGACATCATGTTTGAGATGGTGTCTAATGCATTCACCTCCAAGCAAGCTTGGGAGATTTTGAAAAACTCCTTTTAAGGTGTTGACAAGGTAATGAAGGTGTGCCTACAAATTCTTTGTGGAGGGTTTGAATCCTTGCATATGAAGGTGATTGAATTGATTTCTTATTTTAACAATAAGGTGATAATGATTGTAAATCAAATTATGAATTATGGAGAGAATGTGGAAGACGTTTGCGGTGTAGAAGATTCTTCATTGTCAACAATAAAATTTGATTTTGTGGTTTGTGCAGTTGAAGGGTCAAAGGACATAGAATTGCTGACCAATTGATGGTTTCACTTCAAGCTTATGAAGAAAGGTTCAAAAGAAGACATGATGAGTGTTTAGAAAAAGTCCTCAACGTCAAAGATTCTTTGAAAGAAAATGGAGGAGAAAAAACCAAAAAGGACATTGTCTTGGAAGAGGATGTGGTTGTGGCCAAAGAAGAGAAAGATGAGTCTATGACAATTTTTATAATAATGAAAGGAAACCCACTACATATCATGGAAGAGAAAAAGGAAAAAGTAATTTTGGTAGAACAAATGAAAGGAGGTGTGATAATCTAATGTTGAATGATATCATGCCGTAAATATGGTCATTTTCTATGGAGTATAAAACCAAATGTTGAATGTTATAATTGTCACAGTATGACCATTTTTTTTTCTGGTGACTGTAAAACCAGTGTTGAAGAAAAAGGCTACTCCTGTTGGTGTGAAAGAAGAAGATGAAGAGTTCGCACAATTGCTAGCACTTAGTAATGAATAGAAAGATCATTAAATCTTATGGCATCTTGCAACGGACCAAGTAATCATTCGTAATTACAAGGGGGAGCTTTGTGCAGCTTGAAGAAAAGGTGAAAGAGAATGTTTTCTTTGGTGATTCTTCCAAGACACATAATCCAAGAGAAAGGTACAATTATGATTTCCTTAAAAGATGGTACTCATAAATTAATCAAGGATGTCTATTATATTTCCAAACTAAGAAGTGATATTTTTAGTTTGCAACAACTTATTGAGAAGGCATATTAAATTCTCATGAAAGATAACTGTTTTGGCTTAAGATCAAAACTCTAAATGTCGTTTTGTCAAGAAATAGAATGTTGTTCACTTTAAAACACGGTGTTGACATATGAGGTTTGGTCTTGATCATTTTTAATTTTTGAGTACTCAAGTTAAGTCCTTAGGAGATGAGAGTACGGTAATGGGGATGTTTCACATGAACCACACTATAAATTGTGTGAAACATGACTTTATAGCTAGCATGCAAAATGAAGATTTCCTATAGAAGCTGAATCAAGAGCAAAAGAGCTTGTTCTACTTGTGCATTCCAATGTGTAGTGCATCCTCTTTCATTTGGTAAAAAAGGTTTTTTTGCCCTTTGTTGATGTTTTTTAATGGGAAAAGTTGGGTATAATGTTTTGAAGAAAAAATTAGACATTTGTTATTTAAAAATAAAAATAAAAAGCTCTTGTAGAAAAGGAGAGTGGCTAATAAATAAGGTTTTAAGATATGATAGAGGAGACAAATTGACATAAAAAGAATTCAATGAATTTTGTTACAAATATTGGAATTTGTCAGCCTCTACTGGTCATAGAACTCCACTGCAAAATGTCTTGAAAGAGAAAAGGTGGTGTCATTCTTAGCATGAGTAGAAGGATATTGAAATCTAAATCTATGCCCAAGAAGTTTTGAGCCAATGCTGTTTCATGTACAGGTTATTTGTCTAACCACTCTCCTACAAGGAATGTCAAAAGCCAAGAAGCATGGAAGATCCAAGCTTGATAATAGAAAAATCCAAGAGTTGACCATTTAAGAGTCTTTGGGAGCATGGTGTATGCTCATGTACCTAACAAAGGAAGATTCTAGCTTGACAATAGAAGTGGGAAACATGTGGTCCTTGGCTATGATGTGAGTTCAGAAGATTACTAGTTTTATAATTCAAACAATGGAAAGATTATTATAAACAGAGATGTAGAATGAGGAAGAAACATGGAATTGGCAGAAAGAAAAGCCAAGCAAAATGAGAAGCATTTTAAGAGATATGTTCAAATTGAATTTATTTTATGATTTGTTTTGTCTTTTTTGTTGACTGTGAACGCCTAACCTTTGATGAATCCATGGAGCACAAAAGGTGGAAACAATTCATGGAGAAAGAATTAAAACATTGTGAAGGACACTTGGAATTTATCAAAACTTCCTAAAGGTCATGAAGCAATTAAAGTTCAGTGGACATTCGAGTTTAAGAAAAAAGTTGATGAGAAAAAGGTGGAGGTAGTTCATGTGAAGACACAAGACACAAGACGTTTTCATTTTTCATTAAGCTCCTCAAGGTTAAAGATGTTACAAGATTAAGAAAAATACTTGATATACAGAAAATGTGTTCAGATTTTTCTAAGGGGGATGCTGGAGATGAAAGGGAGTGAGTTTACATGTAAAGTAGAACCTACTCTAATATAAAAGAATAATCAATCCATCTTTTTCGTGTCCCAAATGCAATAAAATCTCCTCTTTTTTCTCTCTAGTTTCCTCTCTATTTTTTCTAACAGATCTAGGCCTGATCAATTATTGACATGTTCATTGGAATTATATGTCTAATTCACAATTACTTATAGGTATAGTGTTGTACAAGTAAATTGTGCAGTGTTCAAATTTCTGCATAACAATCATGTTTCTTATCTCAATATTCTACTTTTGATCAATTAGCAGATAAGGAGCTTGATATAATTGAGATGGCTGTTTACGGCGATGTGGCGCGGCCGGGAAATCAGTGTCGTTGCAGAACTATTGCTGAGAAGCTTGGCAAATTTAAACCAAAAGATGACAAAGATGCTTGTAAGTTGCCACAGGGATGAATCTCAGCTGTAGTAAGCAACTTTACAGCATAATGTATTGAAAACAGAACCTCATGCCAAATCTCTTAAGTTTTAGACAAAAAACAATTGTTTCACTTTATATCATATCATTTGGTTTAGCGTGAGGATTGGCATCTAGACTAGTTGTTAAGTGTAATTCTAGGTTTCTGACTTCTTTAAAGTAACCTCTAAGGTAAGAGGGAAAAAAAACTCTATGATCAATGACAAAATCAATAATTTATATTTAATAAGAAACTTGCATTTGTGGGGTAATTATAGATTTGTATGATATATTTTTTTTTCATTTTCTGATACATGGTTGAGATCGTTTGCTTAATTAGTTAAACAGGAGAAGGCCTATTTTTCAGTTCTTATTTTTGGTCCATGAACATGGTATCCCTGCCTGGAGATAAGTAAAATCTGGTCATTTTGAAAGTCTTTGGGAATGGGTTTAAAATCAAAGTTGTAAAAACTAGGCTTACCCAGCTGGTTCAAATGGGTCCCAAGTCACGGGTTGATATTCAGACCGGAAATATAGCCAATCCAGGTTGATCCAGTTGAATCTGACTGGATCAATAAAAACGATTGAATTGGTCCGATTTTTTTATTGTGTGTGTGTGTGTGTATATATATATATATATATATATATATATATATATATATTTGCCTTTTAAATTAGTTTACTAATATGTGTTGTTTAATTTTTATTTATGGATCTTTGGTGATGTTAGAACTTTATTTTGAATATTAGTTATTTCAAATAATATCTTAAATTTTGAGCTATCAAATTCCATTATTTTTTTTAAAACTTTATTCACTGTTTCATTTATTTATTTATTTTTATCTAACAAGTTTTAAATTTGATTAGATTTGTCAAATTGGGTTAACTATATATAATATTTTTTTTTTTTAAATGTGTGTTGGTCTGTGATCTATCTCTCAAACGATTAATCCAATACATTGATGGGGTCTCCTTGGCCACTTTTCAGAACCGTTTAAAAGAGTTGTGTTCTATTTCTATTTTTTAATTTTGTAATAGATAATTTTAACAAGTGATTCATTTCTAATCTTTAGATTAAAAGTAAATAAAAATATGAAAAAATATATTTAAAATAACTTGTTTATCGTCTTTTACTTTTTCTGATTTCTAACAAGTATAAAGTACTTTTGAAATGCTACAAAGCCTTTTAATATTGCATTTATTATTTTCATAGTTGAAAGGTATGTGAGTGTGAGGGAGTAGGGCCATCCATGGCACCCTGAACAAAATGATAAAAGAATTGTCCCTTTTAAACTGATGTCCCAAAGGACCAAGAAAGATTACTTGTGGATATTGCAGAACTTGCAGAAAACAAATTTTGATATACAGAAAAATTTTTAGTAGTTTGTGTTTCATTCAACTTATAATAGAAACATATCATGTGTACACTTTTGAGAGTGGCTTTTTTTCAACATTCTAAATTAATCCACTTAGCATAATGCAGTTAGGATTTATCTCTATAACACCATCTGATGTTATTTTACCACCACAGGGATGTTACATGGGATATTACAAAATTGGGTGTATTCATTAATCTTCCAAATAAGAACACAAAAAACATTATTTCATGGACTCTAAAAGGGAAGGTGGGTGATTAATGGCTCATAATTAAGAGAGAAAGAACCATTTCCTTTTGTATCAAAATAATATTTTAATAGTAGAAGGACCAACATTCTCCCTTCAAACACTAACGCAACACAAGGTTTTAAGTAAATAGGGTTTATCTTATATACTATTTCTACCATTAAATTCTTGATGCTTAAAGTTATTGCATAATATTTTTAAAGCATTCAATATTACCTATACAACATATATCTAAAATACTTTCATTTTATATGTACCATTTTAAGTGTTAATTTAGGTTTTATCACACAAAGTTGGAGAACAAAATTAAGAGATGAAAACATAAAAAAATTAGAAAAAAAGAATGGACGAAACAGACATTGTCGAATGAGATGTTGCAGAAATAATTGGTGTATTTTTTTTTATTGGACAATCTTCATGAAAAAACTTTTTTTTTTTCTTAATAGAGTTTCTTTTACCTTTCATCTCCGTTTTTCCACCTTCACCCACACCTTTATTTATTCTTTCCATCTCTTCTTTTCTTTTCGATTAAAATTGTTTAAATATGCTGAATAATTTAACTCGATAACATGATAAAATAAAACACTTTGATTTCCCTCTAATTATAAGGTTCTAATTATAAGGTTTGTTAGTGAAGAAAATTGAACTCACAACCTCTCTTACCCTTCTTTTCAAATTTATTAAACCAACATTATAACTCTTAAATGTTAGTGAAGATAGTTGAATCCATAATCTCTTCTAAGACTCACTTCTAACTTTATCACTAAATTAACCTTATATCTCCTTGTCATCTGATTTGAGCATCATAATCTCTTTTAGATCGAGATTGTCAATAATAAAAATTAATTGCAAAATAAGAAAAATAGAAAAATCATTAATTGAGACGGATAATTATATAAAAGTTATCTTATCTTAATTAGAATATTTTACATAAATTTCTATACTTAATTTATCTCAATTTGAACTCTAAATGTTGATCAAGAATAAATTATCAAAATATATTCTCCTTAAATTTATTTGAAGAGGATATGTTTCCAATTTCAAAGTGTTTAACTAATTATCTTTAAACGTGCATACATTAGATATTTGACCTTTTTGGAAAAATAAAATAAGAAAACTTAGATCATACACTATATATGGTTATGGTAATTTTTGGTTTTCTTCAATTGGAACCACGTTCTCTCTTTTTCTTTTTCATCAAGATATATTTAAACTACATCTTTAAAGTTATATAAATAAAAAACTCTAATTCATAAAAATTTAAAATCATTCTATTCTTTAATTTTGAGAAAAGAATTTAACATTTACTCATAATTATAATAAACTAATTAATAATCACCTTAGTATAACCTTTTAAGCAATTACTTTATATAAAAGTTATAAGTTGGAAACTAACCCTACAAAACTAATAAAGGTATATATTTTTAATGTAAAATAATGGCCACAAGTTGACTTAAAACCTTATAGAAACTTTGTAAACCCCACCACCATAGTCATAAATAATCTTACTAAACGTTGACGTTTTTCTGCTTTTCCTTATAAATAAATGTTTCCATAACTAAGTTGGTAGTACTTAACAAATGGAATTAATATTACTACCAAATTAAGTTGGTCTTCTTATACTCAGTCTTTGGACAAACAATTAGAAATGTTCAGAGACAGATACTAATATTTATATACCACTTCACACCATAACATTTATCTGCTGAACTCTCTTTCGGCAAAATACCCCAAATATTATTTATTAATAGTACATTTAAGTAAGAATCATGTGCTTAAATTGCATTAGTTTTACTGAAAAAAAAACTTTTTTTTTTCTGAAATGATCTGATCTTCAGTGGATTAAACTTATGATATGCTTCAAATATGATTATAATTAAATACATTATTAGTTGCTATTTCATATTGTACTACAAAATCTAATGATATCATTTCCATTTTTCACAACATAAGTTTCTATTTCATTTTTTATGTATCCTAATATCGTTTTACTTCATAATTTTATTTTATATAGATTCTATTATATAAATCTCATTACGTGATATAATTTTTTAAAATATTTTTTAGTTTTGACACAATATACAAGTCTTATAACATCTATATTTATAATCTTGGTTCATGTCGTTTAAATTAGTCCTTTTTTTTCGTTCAATTTTGTCTTCATGTTCACGTATTTAATTTGATAACCACAAAGTATGTAGGATTGTACTGTTCACATGATATGACACTCTTCACATTATAACTTATTTGAACAAAACACATGCATTCATAATGTAAATAATGTTATGTCATGTGAAAAATATCAATTTGTACATTCTACTGTTATCAATTTAAACAGCGTCAACATAAAAAGATAAAATTAAACCTAATTTAATAAATCAGATATCAAATCAAACAAACAAAAAATAAAAGAGACCAAATTCAACAAACTGAACTAAAATAATATTTAAAGCTATAATTTTTAACACTCTCCTACTATATACATAATGAATTTCCTGAAAGATCTTAAAACTCTAATTACTATCATTGCAACAGAGATACGTAATGATCACGTAAATGCTAACTTGTTTCTCCTTTTTTTTTCAGATTTCAGATCATAAAGCATTAAGAAAAGTGGAAAATGCAAGATTTTTAGATAAGAAAACCCGAATTTTATGACCAAGTATTTGAAGAATTGGCCTCTCCTTTTGTGATGTAGTTAAGTTGTGCCTGAGTACTGATTAGGGAGAAAAACATGAACATGTTGCAGGGCCAGAATGTGAGTAAGAAAAGAATAAAGTAACTAACGAAGGAAATGTTTGTGTGTTATGGTTCCCTTGTCGTTCAGTGTTTGTGGTTTCATTAAGCGTATGTAGGTTCTCTAGTCAATATTTGCACCAACTAAACCACAGTTATAAACCAAATCCTGACATGGATCCCCACTTGTGACCAACCTTTAACCTACCACACCCACCTCTTTTTCTTCTTCATTTTATTACTCTTTATTCCTTTTAATCACTGTTGTTGGTTTTCAGTTTCATTGACATCTTTTCAAGTGGAAGAGAGGGTGATGCTTCCTCCACCATGTATAAAAAATGAATTCAAAAATTAATCACAACAGCTCCACTCACATGCTTTGTTCAACATCACATTTACTCACTTTGTTTCTTTTGGTGTACATTTACTCACTTCTTTGAGTTGTTTCCTTGTTTGGAAATTAAGCTTATCAGTTTAATCTTGTTTAGGTGCACATGCATTGGCTTTCTGTTTCTTGTCAACTTCCTCAAGTTGCAATTTGGATCACCCTATATTGAAGATTAAAGAAGTCCACTTATGCCACTAAACTGTTTGTCATTATTCTCAAGCCAACTTTGTCAAAATGTCTGGAGTGGTTAATAAATGCATTCAATGAAAAGATTATTTTCTCTGATCAACTGTGGCACATTAAAAATCTGGGGACTTTTTCAGCTTTGTGTTTACCCTGCAGTAAATACATGCAGTACATCTTCATATTTTTTTCTTATAACTGGGTTGAAACTTTCAGGGAAAGATGGGTGCAAGGTTGTAAATCTAAAAGACGATCTTTTTCCTGTTTTAGCTCTGTGATTAACCACTTATCCTCTTTTCTTTTAAATTGTGAATTTGAATAATGCTTTGTCTGCATTTATTTACATTGATTAATGTAAGGGTTTCTTTCATAGTTTCATCTATAGATGTATTTATTAGTTATCACTTTGGTATTGTTTATTTCTATCATTGCTTCTGAGTGCTCCTCATGCTTTGAGGGATATCTTGATTAGATCACGGGAGGCACGAGGCAGCAATTATGGCTTTTCTCAGAGCCATCTTTCCTTTTTTTATGTATATCATCAGAGCCATTTCTTTTTCAGGGGGAGGGGTTGGAGAAGCGACTTTTAAAGTTTTAAAAAGAGTTACTATTATCAGTGTGAACCAGTGATGTCAAAGACACCACATGTAGAACTGGTAAAAGGAAGCCTGATTTTTTTTTTTTTAATTATAAAATTTACTTTGATACTTGTTTATTTCCATGTTTTAAAATCTTTTTTCCTACTTTTGTGGTTTAATTTGTGAAAACTCCATACAGGAATGAATGTAAGATGCTGATATTTAAACTCCAGTCATTATAATAAAATTCAAAAGCTTTTATTACCTCATGTTTCTAATTCTGAATCTTGACCCAGAACTATTAATCTCAGTTACTGGTGACTCAATCCAGCAACTATGAGCCTTATTTCCTTAAATTATGACTTCCTAGTATGATGTTTCCCTGTGGCTAAATAGACAAAATTATGAAAAAGCTTCAATTTGCATAACAGCACAAACCATTATTTAGGTGAATAACAAACAAGACTTGCAGAATCAGGAAAGTTACTCACTTATATTTTACTTTATCCTGTTCTGACTGTTAAATCTAGGATTCCGGAAACTACATAGAATGGTAATCATAACGGTGAAAATAGCTGTTGGATGCTTGGGTTGGATCCCCCTTTCCTTTTATCACTAGAAAGAGAAAAGAGAAAAAAGAAAAAAAAGGATATATAGTGGGAGCCACACTGCAAACTTTTCCCTCGCCATTAGGATACTGAGAAAACAGCATACTGAAAATAAGGTAACCACATTAATAATGCAGACAAGGTTTTGGTGATCAAATCATCATGCTATCCTTCTTTCACTCAAGTCAGCTATGCTTACACCATGCCTAATCATTGTACTGAATTCCTAAACGCATTAGCACCAGGAATAATTTATTAAAACCCCACTTTTAATTTTTTCTGTATTATCAATTGGAAAAAAGGTCTGGTTTTACCTTTTCTTGTGCACATAGGAGGAACTATTGAAACATAGTAAATTATAGGAGGTAAAAGCTAATTTAGCATGTGTAGGAGCCTAGACCGTTTGAATACTTTTGGTCTACATCAAATTGAAATGGGATAATTTGGGAAGATTTTCTGGAATCTACAGAAATGGTCCCAAGACTCTGAATTCCGTAGTGAGGCTATATCCTAAGCAGCACGCTTTCTACCCACTCAAAAATATCAAACATTCCAAAGCGTTATCTTTAAGAAAGTGAGAACTGTGGTCAATATATACACCAAGGATAGAAGCAAGATAGATAGACACTGTTCTGTTTTCATGATCCGGTGTCAAACCACGAAGAAAATTTTGTGCTCAGAGAGTGCCTGCCCCATTATTATTTCAACCTATCAAAATCAAACACAAAATGCGTGGACTTTAAGTCAGTAACTGACGGAAGTAAACATCAAAATGTCAGCGTTTTATGCAGACACAGTTCGAGTAAGCGAATTTTATGCAGACTAACATTTCCTTCCATTATCAACTTTTCAGGGACAATGATTTATTATTTTCAAGAAGTGATTAGTACGAAAAATCACCCTTTTATTACCCTGTTCCCACGTCAAGTGGTGCATGAAGTATGAACAGAAAATAATCTTCAAATCTTGAATTCAAAGAAAGTGGAAATTTAAGCAAGGAAGACGCATTAATGAACACAACAACGACAGCCCAATACCATTTATCAGTGTGGAAGCAAATTAATTGTGATTGATAATAATTGGTGATTAGCAATTTGACATGATGACGACAAAAGCCAAATGAAAACGGAATTTATTAATTTATATATCTGTCATATGCTATAACCTCCCCATTTCACACGCGCTCTTCTAATCAAGCCCATGCAAAATTTCTCTACTTTCAAGTAGTTTACCTTTCACACAACATCACGCTCACAGGCAAAACAAACCTATTATAATACAAATTTGCAAACCAGTAGTACTGAGTAGTTACAAATACAACAAAACCAGTATTTCGCATTTTCGTTCGTTCGTTCGTTCGTTGTCATGCAAAAAGGCAGATACTCACAAAAGACTTTCATCCTTCCGTTGATTTCGGCGCTGTGTTTCAGTGAGCCTCATTAAGATCCCAACATCCACCCTCTCTTTCCGCAATTACCGGAGAAACGAAAAAAAAAAAGTGAGAAAGCGAGTGAAACAAAGTTTTATGTCCGTGCCTGTGTCTGAGTTCATGTCGTGTGAGTTTAAAAGGTCAGACCCATTTGCCCTTGCGGTGTTGAACAGTTGCTGATGCTCACTCTCGTTCTCCGTGGTTCCCAAAGGAGCTAACTTCATCCGAGGAACAGGACGAAGTTAACCGGTTGCGTGGTGGGTCGGAAGGTGAAGGTGTTGGGAGTGATATGGTGCGGTGAGGCGTAACGTAATGGGGTGTGTGGTGGCGAAGCAGGCTGTTTCTGTCACGCCTGCGATTGAGCACTCGGTTGAGTCGGATAAGAACAGGAAGAAGAAGACCGAGTCTGGTAGGAGCGAGTTGGGCGAGTCAGGGAGAGCGAGTTCCAATGGTGGAAGTGAGTCTCTAAGCTTCAGGTTGGGTAACCTGAGCAAGTACGTGGAGGGAGAGCAGGCGGCGGCAGGTTGGCCGGCGTGGCTCAGCGCCGTGGCAAGTGAGGCCATTCACGGTTGGGTCCCTCTTCGAGCTGACGCATTTGAGAAACTTGAAAAGGTTCGTATAAATACCAGCCACCATTTCATCATGTCAAATTATCAATGGTTTATCTCGGGGTGTTCATTTTGTGATTTAACTAACTAGGAAGCATTTCAAAATGAGAGTCATGGATGAGATTTCTCAAACTTTTTGGAATGGTATAGATAAGATTTAAAAATTGTAGTTGCGGTCAGCAATTTTATCACAATGGTTTTGCAGAAAATTTGTAGACGAACACAATTGTAATTGCATCTCAATTTACTTATCACAATATTTGATGTTATAAAACATCGTAAATGCAGTCACAACTATGGTTGCAGAAATCTTAAAAACTTGACGATGTAATTGAAATTGTCGCTATTGAATAATTGGTTTCTCTTGAGTTGTATATAACGTACTGCTTTATATACTAATGTTTATTATTGGTTTTGATAAGTTGGCTTTTATATGTTTGCAAACTGGATGAATAGATTGGGCAGGGAACATATAGTAGTGTTTTCCGAGCAAAGGAGATTGAGACCGGAAAGATAGTAGCTTTGAAGAAGGTGAGATTTGACAATTTTGAGCCGGAGAGTGTGAGGTTTATGGCACGAGAAATAATGATTCTTAGGAGGCTTGATCATCCAAACATCATTAAACTGGAGGGCTTGATTACTTCTAGATTGTCTTGTAGCATATACCTTGTGTTTGAGTACATGGAGCACGACATCACGGGGCTCTTGTCTAGACCGGAAATCAAGTTTAGTGAATCACAGGTATGAATGTTGCATGTTTGTTGTTTTGTTTCTCAGACACCGTGAGATAAGTGTTGAGTGATTTGTGAACTGAGACAAAAAAAGGTGCCAATTGAATGTTGTGATGCTTAGCTAAAAGGATGAAACAATTTTGTTGTGCAGATCAAATGCTACATGAAACAATTGTTATCTGGTCTTGAGCACTGTCACTCACGGGGTGTGATGCACCGGGACATCAAAGGATCAAATCTTTTAGTGAATAATGAAGGGATATTGAAGGTGGCAGATTTTGGACTGGCAAATTTTTCCAATTCTGGGAACAAGCAGCCCCTCACTAGTCGTGTAGTCACGTTATGGTACCGTCCTCCAGAACTTTTGCTCGGTTCAACAGATTATGGTCCATCCGTGGATATTTGGAGTGTTGGCTGTGTATTTGCAGAATTACTAATTGGGAAGCCCATACTTCAGGGGAGAACCGAGGTAGTAAAGTAAACTTTTCAAAATGTATGGACTTTTTTCCTTCCCTGTTTGATATTTTGTGTTCAGATGATTACCCTCTAATGATGCTCGTTGGTGACAATTTGAGTTTCATTCATTGTTTCGGTTACATACTAATTTTATTAAATCCTATGTAGTTGTTGACAATAATTATTCAGAATACAAATTATAGTCCCCTTCCTATTGCATGACGTTTTGTGACAGTCAAAAACTGTTGGTTTGTTTGACATGGGTGCTCTTGTTGTGTGTTTAATTATATATGATCTTGATACAGTGGAGAGTGGAACTGAACTTCATAGATTGCTTGTTAACCGGCTAATTGATAATAAACGAATCAACTGGAAGTGACAAATATAATATTTTGTTCTTTACTGTTCTCTTCAATCTATACTGAATTCAACTTTGCTATACATTAGGTTGAACAATTGCACAAAATTTTCAAGCTCTGTGGCTCCCCACCCGAAGAATACTGGAAAAAAACCAGACTTCCTCATGCAACATTGTTCAAGCCACAGCAACCATACGATAGTTGCCTCCGAGAGACATTTAAAGATTTTCACATCTCCAGTGTAAATCTTCTACAAACTCTTCTTTCTGTCGAACCAAGCAAACGTGGGACTGCCTCCTCCGCTCTCTCATTAGAGGTAAGTCAGCATGGCAATGTTGGTTTTTTATATGTTGAAAATAGTTAGAAAATGGATTTAGGTCTAACTCAACCATCTAAAGTGGATTTAGAGTTAATTCTATAAAGTTGAGTTAAAGTGGATTTACTGAAGTGTTCTTTTTCGGTGATTAATCTCTATAACAGAGCATAGTCTCCTGATTGCGTTTGTACATTTTGATTTTGATAATATCTTTTTGTGCATATAATCTTTCTGTCATTTTTGTGATATTAGTCCTAGCCTATATTCAGATTTGTTCGTCATCCATCTGCAAATTTTATGACCATGTGCAGCATTGATGTATGGTTTTGGACTCTTCTAGCCTTCTAATAATAATTTTACCACTTTTCAGTATTTCAAAACAAAACCTTATGCATGCGACCCATCAACCTTACCAATATACCCACCTAGCAAGGAGATTGATGCGAAACATGAAGAGGAGTCAAGAAGGTAAAAATCAATCATCTTTTTTCTGACTATTTTATGGAGTTTTACTAGAAAGGTTTAGTTTTACTGAAAAGAGGATATGAAGCTTTCAATAGTATTGAACATCATAAACAAAATTTAATCTTGAAATTTTCATTTTATCAATCATCATTTGTTGCCTTTTCATGAGATTATACGTCGATGAACTTCCAGGAAAAAAATTGGTGGGCGAGCTGGTGTACCAGAATCAAGAAAACCATCAAGAAAGCCACTAGCACTGAGTAAATTAGCCCCAGCAGAGGTCTAGCTTGCTTTTTTTGTTCTTCCATCATTGTGTTTCTTATGCACTGATTTCCAAACAGTGACCTAATCACCAAAAATGGATTTTCATCTCACCTAGAATCTTATTCTCCTCCTACAGGATTTGACAACTCAAACTCAAACTTCCCTAAAGATTGATGATAGATGTATCCACACCCTTAAAGAAGAGAACACTAATACAGTTGAGGAGGCACCAAAGCAGTGTAGTGGTAAACCAGAGGATGATTCCCATGTGAAGAATGCATCTAAAGTAGATATTCCCTTTCCTGGGCCATTGCAAGTTTCAAAATCAAGTGGCTTTGCATGGGCAAAAAGGCGTAGAGATGACACTTCTATTAGAACTCACAGTCGGTCTATTTCTAGAGGCTATATCTTTAATTCATTGGAAACTTCTATACTAAATTCAAGGAATAATTCTGAATCCAGAAACTACGAAAATAATGAATTTTTCGGGACATGCACCAACTCTAGGGGCCACGACCTACTTGAAATTTCTAAGCTTTCCATGAAAAATCAATGGAGTAAGTTTGATCGTCCAGATTCATTTGATACTGAGGAGTACCATTCACAAGAACTTTCCATGGCGCTTTATAACAGGCAAGACTCACTATCCAAGAGAAGTAACCTGGTAAGTTTACTTAGTTTGCTAATTCCCTAATGTGCAATTTATGTGCTCTTCACTGGACATGCTTCTTATTTATTTCCTCTTAACAGAGTTACCAGGATCAAGGAGAAAAGGTAGAGTTTTCAGGGCCTCTGCTATCTCAAATGCACACAGTTGATGAACTCTTAGAAAGACATGAGCGTCACATCCGGCGTAGTGTCAGAAGATCATGGTTTCAGAGAGGTATGTGGCAGAAATATCTAAAAGACTGTTGTCACAAAATGAAGAAGCAATTGCTTTTTTCACTCCCTCTTCAATCTTTTCTCATTCATTTTTGTGCATAGAGTTCTTGCAATCATTATCAAGAAACTATGGTATTACAAAGTTAATCGATCCATGGATTGCAGGTAAGAAGCAAGGGACGTAACTCCAAAGGTGATATTTATTCATGGAAGGAAATAGTAACTCCAAAGGTGCATTTGAAACCAAATGTCCTTGTGAAAGGACCATTTTTCATTCTCCAAGCTCACTAGCTGCTGTGACTTTGAGCAACAGATGAACATTATCATGTCCACATAGACACAGTACCAAGAATAGAAGCTTGGAAGCTAACCAATTTGAGGAGTGTAATTCAGTTTACAGAAATCAGAAGGCCATGGAGAAGAGAAGAAAAGCTCTCTTTTTACTTCTTTTTCACCATGGATTCTCTATTTTTGGTCAATTATAATATATGAAAATTTATTTCTTTATCATCTAAACTTCCTCAAACATCTTGCCTTTGGTAATCCTTATCTACCTCTCAATTCTCATCCACCAATGTACATACAAACATTAATACATTATCTGCATTGCTTATAAATTGGTCTAATTCCTATTTCACTATTTTTTATAGGCTTCAATAGTATATTATTCTACAAATATTTTTAAAAGAAAAAAAAATTGAATTTTTCAATAAGATAACATTAGTTTATAAAATTAGTTTCATTCTAAGTTTTTATTTTGAACTTATATCTAATAAGTTAATTTTAGCTTATAAAGGAGTTTATTTTATTTTTCTTCCTAAAACATGTTTATGAAAAAACTAATCCAACTAATATATTATTAACATTTTATTATCTAAAAGTCTCTTTTTTAAAGGAAAAACTTTTGAGTTACACAGTTCATAAGACATTTTTGACTCTCAGATTGTAAAGGCAAGATGGAAAAAGAAAATGTGGGGTGCAAGAAGAAAATATGACTGTGCATTAAATTTTGAAATTTTAGACCAATTTAGTCATTCATCTTTCGAAATACGTGGATTTAGTCTTTTTAATCAAATTTTATTAGGTTTAGTTGATGTTTTGTATGCATTTCAGGATTGTATCTGAGTTGTTTATACTGTTTGACACATTTTCGCTTTAATGTTAAGTCGTCAAATATTATTATGAAATGTGCTTGAAATGTTAAATAAACTTAAAAAAATTGGATTAAAAGAATTAAATTTCTATATTTCAAAAAGTAAATGACTAAATTGACCTAAAATTTTAAAATAAACTAATTCCAAAATTTACTAAAAGTTAAGGGACAAAAATATATTTAAGTTTGCAAATAAAATTGCTCCCGGTTCCTTTTACTACCGGACTTCTTGGGCTTTCTTTTTCTTTTCATTTTGTGGTTTCGCTCCTTTTGTTTATTGGGCTTTGGCCCTAGACGCACCCGGAAAAGATAAGAGGGGACTTAACTCCGCAGCACTTCTTCACATTTCCATCTTTTTCATCTAATTATTTGTTTCTGTAGAAAAAGTCTGAACTGTTTATATAATATATTTTTTAGTTTGTGTAATTTAAAATATATTTTATATTATATAATTACAAATTTTAGATTCTTCAATTCAAAATATATTTATATATTTTTAGATTGTATAATCTAAAATTGTAGTTCTACTATTAAGTGTTCTAAAAATAGTTCTTGGTTCTACAGTTAAGAAGTTAAGATTATAATTTTAAATTTCAAATTTCATTATAACTAAGATTTTTATGATTCAAAATGCTATAATGGAACTTAATCCAGAAGATTTTCAGACCGCACAATCTATAAATAACTCAAAAAGTAGTATCACCTCCACGACTTCTCAAAAGAAAAAGTTAACTAACTTCAGTACTTAGAAAACTCAAAATTATTCAATGTCCAAAATCTGCACTTGGAAAACTGTGTGTCATTTATTTAGCTTGTGTGTTTATCTAACAGGTTCAAATTTCAAAATAATAATTAGGAAGATTTTTTTAAATTTATACAAGCTTAAATAATTGAAAATATAAGTACTCAAAATTAGAAGGAAATTAATAAATGTATTCAAAATTTAAATATAAATGAAACTCAAAACAAGAAAACACATGCTTTTTTAAAAAAATTATATAGAAAAATGACTACATTTAAAGAAAAAAAATCAACATAAATTTATTTAAAATAGATAACAATTTAAATAATAATGATGACAAAGTCATTTATATATGTCAAAAAGACAGTGTATGATATGCATTTAATTTAATGATAAAATTTAGGGTTTGATTGGTGCAATCAACGCATTATAATGCGTCCCAAAAATAGAATCACCATTCTGTGTTGTTTAATTGAAAGCAAGATAAACAAAAGTGGGTGTAATGCATAAATTAGTGCTAAAAATAGAATGAAATTGTAATAATTGGTAGCTAAACCTAGAGACTAGACCTGGAACAGAGAAACCTGGAAACACTTGTTTTAGGGTATTGTCTTGTTGTTAAGAAAAAGAAAAAGAGTGACGCGTGCATGCATGCAATGCAAAGCTCGTAAAATAATTGAGGTGAAATATTTGCAAGGGGTTGCTTCCAAACTTGGTCAGCATCAATGAAACACAACATGGATTGATTTGTTTATATGCAGTTTCTGAGAAGTTAGTGATGTTTTAAGAAAGGTATTAGAGATAAAGGGTACTGTGAACATCGTGGATATGATTGTGTTTGTTTTAGTTGTCAGTTTTAAAGAGGACGCGATGATGAAAGTGAAAGAGGGACCATTGCGCTTACAATCATGTCAATTTTTTACACAACTCTTGCTTGGTTTCTCCACATCAAAATAAAAGGGTCATTCATATGCACCTTTGAGATTGGACCACTACCTGCTCCGTTATCACTAAACTCATGGATTCTACTCTAACATTGTATTACAAATTTAACTACCTTTAAATATTACTCTTTATCACAAAATTAACTTTTAAAATGTTTTCTTATTGACAAATTATAAATTGATTTTAATTTTAGTGGACATAAAATATTATATCTTTGTTCGAACAAAATAAAAGACACTGCAGAACAAAAATATAAAACAAAAACAATTAAAAGGGCCTTTTCCATTCACGTGGATCCCTTTCTTCCATTCAAATATGCGCAAAAAGGAAGAATGTACCTACGTCACTGGATTTCCGTAAAGGAAAATTATAATTTGATTTTTTTTTTACTTCCATCTTTTTTTTTTATATAACTTATGGTAAGTTATTGAATGTTTAAACAAAATAATAATATATTAGTTAATAATCTATATTAAATACATCAAAAAATAAAAAAATGAAGATCATATGGGTGAGTTTCTTATTTTTATTTTTTTTCGTATGAATATATTTCTCTATATATATATAACATTGGTTTTACAAATATAATATATTTAATATTATTTTAATTTAAAATTTTAAGACAGTAATATTATAAATTTTTATTTTTATATAATATTTAATTTTATCTGTTCTGTCTTATGTGAGATTTTTAATTTATACTTTACACTATTCCAAACAAATAGACACTCATTTATTGTGATTAATTAGTAAGGCTTTGGAGGAGAAAAGAAAGTGCCGGGAATTCTCTGCAGTTTCTGAGAAAGTGCTGGAAAAAAATTTTCCAGCTTTTACACGTGAATGCAGAATCTCAAACAATCCTTCGTTACTCCCATCATCTCATCCGATCACGTTTCTTACCCACAAAATGTTAGGCAGCACAGAGTGGTTACAATCATTTCGTGGACCAATTCACATCGCACGTTGATATAGTTGACTTTTCTCTACTGTTGACGAACAATCATGTGGCAGTGCAGAAGGAGCCACAGAGGAACAGCGACAGGCCTCGCACGTCTGATTCCTCGGACCTTACCTTTGATTGCAAGAGACAATCAACGCAGATCGCTAAACAACCAACCCTATGTAATCAACACCTTTTTCACATCCATTTTTTTTATTAATTAATTTGTTTTCTTAGCTTTCTTATTCCCTAATGCACGACATATATGTGGATGGTGTGAATAGTACATCATTGTAGTAAAGTTAGAAATGTGATTGTTCTCATCGAGTAAAATTAAGGTAAAACGAAATGAAAAGTTAGGGCAGTTAATAAAATATTCAGAGAAATAAATGGAGTTAAATGCTTGCAAATTTGGACAAACAAATAAGGTGACATCGGAAAAAGTAGGGGCTTAATCTACAAAATAGACTTTAAAGTACACGATATACATTGGCTTCAATCCTTATGATTTTAAAATTTAACACAGACTTAACTGGTAGGGAAATTTATAAAATTTTAATAGTTATATTATAATATAAAATATCGTAAGTAAGTGTAATATAAAATATAATGAGAATTGAAAATTTTTAGAAATTATGAAAAACAAAATAATATATATATATATATATATATATGATATATTAGACAAGAAATTTGATATTTTATTTTATTCTATTCATGTATTCTTTATATATAACGATATGTAATAGAATATAAATTAGAATATAAGTAATTGCTCTCCACAAAGTTAAATTTGAATAATGTGATGTTATTTTTAAATTATAAAAAAGTGTTATCAACTTTTATGTTAATGTGAGTGAGTTGAAATATTTTTCTTATTTATCATTATTTAAATCAAATTAAAGGTGCGTTATTTATCCTTAGTTGTATCATACAAAATAGTCAATCAAGTGAATGAATCGAAAATAATCATTAAATGAATTTATATGATTTTTTTTTTAAATAAAATTACAAAATTATTGATCAGAATATTTTATTTTATAAATATAAATTTATACAGTATACAAACTTAAATGAATATTTACATATAATTCAACTTAATTATGTAATTTCTTAGAAGTCAATTACTTATATCGGTTTGTAGGAGTTTGATGCGAATCAATTCACACGTCTTTCTTCCACTTTTTTCTTTTCTTATTGAACATTATTTTTGTTACACTTCTCACACGTAATATACAGGTTATTTTTTCTGTTCTATTTATGTACTGAGATAAATATATAGTTATCTGATTAAAAAAATGACATTCACGATTATACTCACAATACGTTTTATTTTTAATTGGAGTTGTGGAATGATGTGTGGGACGCATCTAACTCATAATAGAAAATTAAATTTAACAGCAAATATAAAAGGAAGTGAAGGATGGGTAGGATACATAAAAGTTTAATTAAAAAAATGTTACATTTATGCATGATCATGACTATAATTTAATTATTTTTAGAGATTTATCTAATGTAGAGTTGTCAAAACGGATAATTTTGTCCAACTCGGCTCGATCCACCATGGATTGATTACTTAGTGAGCTAATCCAATCCGGCTCACTCAGTGACAGGATGTTTGTGGTGGCAGGGAGGGGCCATGGTCCCCCAAAAATTTTGATTTTTTTTTATATTTTAAGTATTTTAAATTTTTTTATATTATAGATATTAAATAATATATTATAAATATTAGATAATATATTATAAATTAATGATAATTAAATTAAATATTTTATTTCTTTTATAAATATAATAATTAATATTAATAAATAGTAAATATAAAATCAAACATAATAAAGAATAAAGAATAAAAATATTTATCCATATGTTTTTATTATTATTTTTCATTATGGTTTGAGCTTCTTATATATCGTTCTCATTTCTTATTCTCACATATTTCTTTTTGTTTTTGAAGAGAAAAATATATTTTTTTTGCTCTTATTTCACTTCGTTCTCTTTCATCCACGAGGAGGAAAAGAATGAGGTAATTCTTTCATCTTACTTGATAGTGAAATATTAGTTTAAAAATTTATTTAATAAGTCTTTTTTATATTAATTTTTATTTTATGAACATAGAAGTAAAAGTATCTTACTGAGTGTTTTTTTATAACCGGATTTTAAATGTGGTTCCATTATATGACTTGAGTTTCTCACGAATTGTTCTCATCTCCCATTCTCACATATTTTCTTCTGTTTCTTAAGAGAAAAAGATCTATATTTTTGCTCTCATATATAAGTTGTTGTCTTCCATTCTCAAGAAATAAAGAAAAAGATAATTCTCTCTTGTATCAAATGATAGTGAAATATTAGTTTAATAATTTATTTAATGAGCTTGTATATTAATTTTTTATTTTATGAATATAGAAGAACAAATATTGTACTGTGTGTTTTTTATAACTGGATCCTAAGTGTGGTTTGATCATCATCGAATTTTCTTTTGGTATTTACGTCTCTCAATTTTTTATTAGATTATGATAAATTATTTTTTAGTCTTTTTTTTTTTTAAATAGGTATACAAATTTAACTCTTCCATATATTCATTTGTAGCCTTATTTTTTTTTAGTTATCGTTATACTAAATTATGTATTCATTTTTATTATATTAATGACAATAATTAAATGTATAAATTTTTGACGTATTATTTTGGCTTCCCCAATAATGTTGGTCAAGATTCGCAACTGGGCTCACTTATTAGCAAGTTAAAAATATTGGAACTCAGCTCGGCCTAACGCGGATTGGTAGATTAAACGGGTCGGCTCACGAGTTCACTTAATTAAAAAAATATAATTTATTTATTTATTTTTCAGTCAAAATTAAATTATAATTCTAATTAAAATCTAAATAAACTTTAATAGAATCCAAATACAAACCAAAATCATAAAAATACAAATTATTTATGTGTTAACTAAAAAAATAATCTAATATGACCCAAATACAAAACCCAACTTAACAAAAAAACACTTGTGCGACTCTTTATTTGCGGGTTAGTGAGCTAATCCGACTCACCATGGGTTCAACCCGGGTGAGCTGAATTATGGGTGAACCGAATTAGAAATCAACCCGTATTTAAATTTATAAAAAAAAATTAACCCAACCCGAATCTGTGATAAATCATATTGACTCGCGAATTCCAACTTATTTTAACAACTCTAAACTAATAATTATAATTGAAGAAATAAGACTCGTAATTTTTTATATGTAATTAGTTTTGCTTTAACGTTTGTAGTGTACGATAAAAGTTACGAGGAAGGTGTAGTTAAAAATGTTAAGAGTTTACTCATTAAAAACCCTGACGTAACCTACTCTACTGTCTACCTAAGCTTAGATACTACGCCTACTTGATGAATAAGTTACGAGATAATTTATTTTAAGAACTTATTAATTAAAAATAAATTTAATATCAAGCCATTATAATAATAATAATAATACATTAAAGAATTTTTAAGAATTTGAATATATTCTTTTAAAGGATATATTTCCATTTTGAACTTGCATCTCTAGAAAAAATAATCGTATTTTCTTATAAAAGGAATTTTATGAATAAGTTAGAAAGAGGGTGTATATTTTTGAATGTTGGAATGGAAACATTTAGAGATAACAAGTTCGATCATATATGGTTCCAGAAGTTTTAGGAATGTAGAAATCTTTATATAGAATTATAAAAAAATTTAGAGGTCAAATATATAAATAATATTAAACTTTTAAAGAATAAATAAATTATATATTAATTTACATAAATATAAAAAATAAACTGGGGTCGGTCTTTGTGTGGTTAGTTAGTTTAGTGTCTATTGGTTGTTTATTTATTCTCAGAAAGTTTATCTTGTGATTTGTAACATTATTTGTTGGATATCTCTTAAAGAATATTTGTGATTTCTTTTATATATGTGAATACCCATAGATTTATGCAGATATTTTTATATTTTATATTTTAAAATTTTAAATAAATAATTTTTAAATTCAATTCGAATTAAATTAATCAATAAACTATTATAAATAAATTCAGTATTATTAAAGAGTAAATTTAAATGAGTTGTGTTAAAATATAAATTTTAAAAAAATATTTTTTAATAAAATAAATTTAATTTCATAAGTCAAAATAACAAAAAATTGAAATATATAAAGTTTTAAACTCCACCGTGATTAATATCTCTTACATTGATATTTTATTTTGATCACTTTAATTTAAAAATACTTAAATTAATAAAATTTAGTAATAATTATTAGTAAGCATATTTCTATGAACATCTTCGTACCCGTCTTATTACCAAATAGTTAATTAAATACTCAACTCATTATATATGTGAATATCTATTAAAAATATGAAGAATGCTAATCAGTGTAGGTTAAGATATAATTAATTATCTTTGATTTTATATTTTTATATTCAAAAGAAAAATAATTAACTCTAATAATTAATTATATTATAAATTCATATAATAGATTTTACAAAAATAAAAGTATCCTTTAAAATTTTAAACAATATATTTTTTACAAAAATTAAGCACTTCTGGAATTCTCTAAACAATATATTTTTTACAAAGATTAAGCACTTATAGAATTTTTAAGATATCTATTCAAAAGCAAAAGAAAATATCTCTTTATCTCTCGGTAAAAGTTTTAAAGGTAAAGACTTCAATTGTTATTTAATTTATATTTATATTTTTTTAATTTTTCAGATGTTTAACTACGTTTTTTGTTGGTTTTCTATTAATTTAAACTTATTTACATTTAAATATATTTTAATTTTTAACAATATTAAAATATAATTTTTTTTTAATTTTTTATAGGTGTGTATCAAATAAAATATTAAACACACTTATATAATATTTGTAAATATTTTTATTTTCTAAATAAAATAAAATTATATTAGGGATTATCATGTCTAAATTCATTTAATATCATAATTAATTATAATTAATTATGAACTCTTATAAAATTTGATAAATATTTTTCTGTTAGTTAATATCTTAAGGACACCAATTAACATGATCTTAGAAATATTAATTTAGTATTAGTCCCATATTTTATTTACGGATATTTGTGAATGTAAATTTTTTTGCATTCCTAATCGAATCATTATGCTCTCTTTTTTTCATTCATTAAGTTTATACATAGGTGAAAAATATGTAGAGGTATAATAACCAAACATTCTATTACTATTTTTTACATATTTTGTTCCTACTAAGAGCTATTTACCCCTCCATTTTTATTTTACAATGAAACTGAAATAAATAAATAGAAGAGAGAGGTTGATATAAAATATTACATTGTGGTGCTTAATCTTAATTCTTCTTATTTCATTACAAAAACTTCGCCGGAAAACGAATTTGGACCAACTAATCAAATTGTCCGTATAAAAAATAAGAGTGAAATTTAACTTTTTAAACTTGGGTATGTAAATTAGTATTATTTAGAGTTGTCAACCACAAATTGGTCATGAGTTAGTCATTTAATAAATGAACTCAACCCGACTCACTTATTAACAAACAAAAATTGAAACTCAGTTTAGTTCATCGATTGTTGAGTTAAACGGATTAGCTTACTGACTTAATTAAAAAAAAATATGATTCTTTTTTCTTCCGTCTAAAAAAAAAAAACTAAATTATGATTGTGATTAAAATATAAATAAACTTAAATATAATCCAAAATAATGTTTAATCCCAAATACAAACTAAAATCACAAAAATATTATTTTTGTATTTGTCAACCCAATATGTTGGCTAAAAAAAAAATAGATAAACCCAACCCAAATACAAAAAAATTATGTGACTCTTTATCTGCGGGTAGGCTGGTGAGTCAACCTAGTTCACTACAGACTCAACCTGGATGAGTCGGGTTCTTGGTGAACCGGATCAAAAATTAATCCGTACTAAAATTTGTAACAATTGACTCGAACTCGTGATGGACCAGGTTGACCCAATAATTCCGCTTTGACAACTCTAGTATTATTTATCAAGAAAAAAATAATATAACAAAAAAGAATTTAATCAGGAACTAGTTGATTATTTTTTTCAATTTGAAAACCTAAAATTGAATAACATTTTAAGACTAAAGACGCAATTAAACATCTATTTAAGATAAATTTCTGTTTATTCATAAAGTCATTAGTTTATACATTAGCTGCGAAAATACTATTTACCTTTCCACTTAATCAAATATTCTTACCATGTACTTTTATAAATCTTTGGCATAGTTACTTTAAAGTCATCAGTGAAAATATTTTTACCTAATAATAATTTATAAAAATTAAACTTTATTGGAAACTCTGTATTGTATAATCAGTGAAAATATAAGTTACACAGTTATATCACATTAGATATAGTATAAATCATGTTAAAAGTAAAATACCCACTTCTTCAACTTCTCTAACCAATTATAATGCATAAAATTCTAAATGTTTTCCAAAAAAAATTTTTTTTTATTTTATTTTTAAACTTCTAAATGGTATTCTTTTAATAAACCCAATATTATGCTTCAATCGTCAATCCTCAAAGGAGTTGACCTTTAACCCCAGAAAATATACCAAGAGCTTTTGTTTGCAGGGAAGATAATAGACCAAAAACTAGGTAATCATTGAAGATTCGTAAAAGACTAAACAATATAATGATTTAAATAATGAGAAACAAATAATATAAGTAGGAAATTAATATTAACCTTTTTTCTTATAAACTATCTTTCGGAGTCGAATTTCTCTGTTCAGTTTTTTTCCTTTTTTATTTTTTGTTGAACATTAAAAACACGTTATTTAATATTTTAAAAATAATTTTAATATATTTTAAAATTTTAAAATTAATGACCATTAAAAACACAACTAAGTGAGGAATATCACGCAGCGATTGGTGCCTCCTTTTTCCTGTCTGAGATGCAATGCAATCATTAATTTTGTAGTGTAAAAAAGTAAAAAGAATTAATTTTATTCTTTTTAGTTCTTTTGGGTACACTAGTGGGGTCTCATAGATCATTAGTGGTGCAAATCTTCTAACCTATTTTCTATCTTCACAACTCAATCATAATTTTATTCCGTTACTAAAATGAGTAGCTTTTCATTCCCACGTTTCATTATATGCATGGGTTTTCACCCTATGTATATTCCAAACTTCGCCCTCATGTCTATGAGATTATCATTGCACAACTTACTTTTTATTTTTATTATTCTTTACAAATAAAAACACTTAGAAATTCAAGTTGGAAGTGCATTTGCATTAAGAAATTAGTTGAAAGTTCATTTAAAAATGAGTAATTCATTTAAAAGTGAGTAACATGATGATAATATATAAATAAAATAATTCATCATCTTAAAGTTTTTAGTTGACTTGTCTTCGACGATAGTTCGGACAAATATTGATAAACATATTTTCTAGATTTTGGATTTAAATGTAATATGTTGATTTCTTATATTATTCACTACACAACATTGAATCTTCTTATTATTTTTCTTAAAAATAAAACTCATACAAATAAAGTTTACGCTGGTGTTGAAAATTTATATATAACGTAATTAAAAAAACTCTTATATCATTATTATTTTTATGATAATTAATTCAAAAGTTATATGATAATAAAAAAAATCAGATAATTTGTTTAGGTTAAATAGGTTTGTATTTTATTAGAAGAAGGAACAGATAATTTGTTTAGGTTAAATAGGTTTGTATTTTATTAGAAGAAGGAAAAGAAAAAGGTTTGTGGTGTTGTATTGTATGATGAAATTTGAAGTTATGGAAGATTGTGATTCCCTCTGGTCTGTACGACGAGGATGAGTCCTCCTTGTCTCGCGGCGATAATGTTCCCTCACAGTCCATCACTTTCCATTTGTTTGTCGTAAGAAAAGATATTTCTCCAACTTTTATGAAAAATGCATATAGTTAATACTTTTTTAACTTTAATAATAAATTCTGTATACTTCTGGTTTAATATTAAACTATAAGATGATAGAGAGGATGAATTTAGTAGGACCGGACATAATTTACTATAACTATATTAAACTAAAATATGCTAAACTGTTCATAATAATAATAATTGAACTGTATTATAAAATAGTTCAGTTTTAAGAAACTAAATTAATGTTAAGTTAATTAAGTTAACTATTGAACTATAGTAAATTGAAATAACAAAATACCTCAAATAAAATATTGGTATTAAGATAAGAATTGGACTTATGTATTTTGTGTCTTATGTTTTATTCTTTCTTTTTCATATTGAAATATTTATTTTATTTTGTCTTAATTTTTTTCTTTACTCTTTCTTTGAGAAAAATATAAAATATTTATAATTAATTTATTAAAAAAAATTATAAATTAATTCAAGATCTTATTTTATTTTGAATGAATTTTACTATGTAATGTTATTTTTATGTTATGATTTTACATAAGTTATTTTTAAAAATTATATTTTGTGACAGCTAACATTTTTATAATTTTTTATTTATATTCTTAAATATTGAAATTAGTATAATAAATATAAATATCGGTAGTAACGTATTTTTTATTTTAAAATCTTATGTAATATTATTTTTTAGTTTTAAAATATTTCTTATGTGGCGTCAACTTTTTTAAAGAGAATTTATTTTAAAAAAATTAAAAAAAATATAAAAATTTATTGATTCTTTGCTTCACGAAATATATTTTAGAACTTCATAAAATTTCTAAAACATTTTTCACACAAATATTAATGAATACAAATGTTAAAAAAAATATTTTGAAAATTTTCTAAAATAAATCCTTTTAAAAAAATTTGACGCAACATAATAAATATCGTAAAACTAAAAAGTAATATTACATAAGATTTTAAAATATAAAAAATAAGTTAATACCGATATTTATATTTATTATATTAATTTTAATATTTTAATTACATTTTAAGTTATGAAAAACTTTAATATAAATAAAAAAATTATAAAAATGTTAATTGGTGTATTAAAGTATGATGCATATTTGAAGTATTATTTCCTAAGTACTTTCAAAATATAGACTTTAGATTATTATTGCGTAGTACAATCATATGTAATTAGTGCAATTTGATTCAAAGTAGTGTAATTAAGTTCAAAAATAGTGTAATTCAATTAAAAATCAATGCAATCCGGTTCAAAAATAGTACAATTCAGTTCAAAAATAGTGAAGTTTATTCAAAATCAGTGCAATTCGGTTCAAAAACAGTGTAATTAAGTTAAAAATTAGTGCGGTTCAATTCAAAAATAGTAGTGCAGTTCAGTTCTGACGTAGTGCAGTTCATAAAACAATTCAGTTTATATCATAGTGCAGTACAATTCAGTGCAGTGCAATTCAGTCCAGTTTGTTTTTTAGAATAACACTTCAGTTCATCTGAACTGTTTTTCAGTTCAGTGTAGTTCATGTGAACAATTTTTTAGTTCAGTGCAATTTTTGGTAATGCAGTGCAGTTTAGTTTATTTTGCCCAGTCTAGAATTTAGAATGTTGCGGGATAAAAAGTGGAAAGAATTTCAAAACAACAATTATATACTGAATGCTATGATTGTTTGATTGATTATTTTATGGTAGAATCTAGTGACTTCTTTTACTAAAATCATTACATTATAAGAAAATTTTCGACAAGCAGTTAGTAATAAGCGTTTTCTGTCATATTTCTAGTAATAATAGATTTTGTTAATAATTTAATCGTTGATAAAACTATCAATCAATTATATATGTCTGTCACTAATTATAGAGAGATATTCAAAGTGAAAACCATCTTAAGTAAACTAGTGACCAACACGTATCCATCAAATTATTGAATGAAAAATGTTTGATGATAAATAATATTAAATAAGTTACAAAATTTCGTTCATATTTTCTGTACCCATAAACCTACTTAAATAAAAATTCAAAAATCCTAAATTAAAATTTTATGAACAATTTATACGTTAAATAGTTAAATTTCTATTACAAATGACTATTAAACATATACATTGATAATATTTATATTGTTGAGCTATTGTGAAGTCTTCGACTTTCTATTATAAAACGCCACTTCCAGTGTCAAAGTTGAAGCTTGAGTTGATAATGTTTTATAAGTTTTGTTTGTTAAAAAATTGTTTTTGTTTGCAAAAGTAACATTAGGAAAATATCTTTAACAATACAGACTCGGTAGATTTTGTGGTTATAAATAAGGGGTGGCAATTAAGGCCTGGTCCGTTGGACCAGTCTGCAGAAAAAACGTGGAACGGATCAGGATAGTGAGTCCGTAGGCCCGTATAGACCCGCGACCCGCATAAAATTAAAAAAAAAACTTGTATTTGTGTATATTAATTATTTTTTTATGAATTCTTGCATTAATGTTTCAAATTCTTGTATAATTGGAAAAAATAAGTATTATGTAATTTTTAATGTGCTAAAAATTAAAGAATACATTGTGTATGTCATAGTATGAATATGATGAAAATGTTGAATTATTAATTTATCATCTAATTTCCCAAAGTCTTTACTTAATTTTGTGAACTTCTTAAATTTTTCAAATTTTTAAACATTAAAAGTTTTATCATAAAAATTAAAAAAAAGTGGGTCGACCCGCGGACCCGCGGGCCAAGGAGTATGCAGGGCGGACCAATGTTTTTAGCCCACATAAAGTATGTGGGATGGGACGGACCAGTCCACGTTGTGCGAACCTTATGCAGACTGGACCTAAACGGACCGAGCCGGCCCGCATTGCCACCCCTAGTTATAAATAAGTCTAAACTAACATTCAAAGACTATTTATCTTAATCATCTAAGTTCTTATGCACATTTTAATACTTTCGTATTTTTCTTCTGTGAAAAACTCCTATTTGACTTGCATAAAATTATTTTGTTTTATGACAAAAAGATTAGAGGATCAGATAACTTATAATTACTATTCTGTGCAATTTTCAAGTTCTTAAATTAATGTGTGAATTTGAACTCACACTAAAGAATAGGAATTCTGTGTCAAGTAGGCGCACAATCACTATCAAATAAAGGTTATGTGAACTAGGATTATAGTAATGCATGCAAGGCAACTAAATGTAGAAATGGATTCAAACATCATTAAAACTCAAGAAACCATCAATTAAAGTAAAATAATATCATTAATAGGTTATTTAATGAAAGGCAACAAATGTCTACAATAAAGAGATCCAAAACTCGCGAAAAGAAGATGAAACAGAAAAATAAAAAAAAAAAATCAGGAGCGAGGGAGTTTGAAATGTGGGAAGAGTGAAACTATCATCAAGTCATAAATTTGTCCAACAAGTGCATTGGGTTAATTGTAGTACAACAAGGTTGATTAAGTGATGTTGATTAAGGCGTTGAGATTGAACTTAGCTTCCTTCATTCAATTGTACTGTCCTCTATAAGTTATATTCTTTATCTTAGTGTTTCTGTAAGTACACTTACTTGTAATTTTAACGTATGTTTGAACATTAGAACCTAAGGGTGTCAGATGCAGATGTCCCCATCTAGGTGGAAGAACTTTGCATTAAAAACAATACTCTTTAAACCAACTAAAGTCGCATATCCATGTTTGGTATATCTCAAGCATTAGATAATTTGATTGGATCTAAACGCCAAACCAGATGTCTCTGCATCTAATGTTGATGAAGTATGATGAGTGATCAAGTCATCAAACTAATGAAAGCAAATGAAATAACCAACATGTAAGATAAGAAATAATATATATCAAACTAAGTGCATTATAGAGAGTTTAGAAGTTACATCCAATCCCAACTAGAAAGAAATTAGTGTTCATAATGATGTATACAACAAGCGCAATGAGCCCCTTCCTTCCTCCTACGGTTCTCTACTAGGATATTAGAATTAGTGCTTAAGAATCCAGAACTGAACTACTATATCAGTTCCTAAAATTAACATACAAATAACAAAGGCATGCATTGTTTTTACAAAAAAATAGTGTGCAGCTTCAACTCTAACTTTGGTGTTTGAGTCGTAAAGGTGTCACTTTAAATCTTTCCAAACCACCTTTCTTAGGGCTTAAGCTATTAGAAAATGATTAAACAAATAAAAATAATATAATAACAATTATTAGAGCAATAATAACACCAAGACACACACGCACGCGCACACACATACACACACACACAAATCGACGAATATTAATCAGACCCAACAATTCTTATATCAATAATTGATAAAAAAATTAAATGAGAAGATAAATAGAAATATCCTGGACTGAGACACGCAAAGTGTTATCCTTACAGAGAAAACATCCCTATTGCACAGGACAAAACAAAATCATATGTGTTTCTCTCCCAAGATACAGCAACCCGTCAGATCGATTAAGTGCAACGAAAGATTTCTAAATCTTATGAACACCATTGTTTTAAGAGATAGTCTAGAAAAGAAAAGGAGAACACTTTTAAGAGAAATCAATGTTTGTTGTATCTTTTCCCATGCACTCAAGTGATATTTATACGAACAAAAAAGAGACAAGAGTAGATAGTTTTTTTTTATAATGATAATTATTTGAATTCAAAAACTATAATAATTATTTAAAATAGTAAAATTGAAAAATATTTTTTTATTATAAATAATTATTTAAATTTTACAAATACCAATTATAAAGGATAAAATTAGAAAAAAAAAATATTTTTTATATATAATTATAGATTTAAAGTGTCACTTTACCGATAACACTGTTAATCATTTATATCCGTTAATAGAAGTGACACGTTAATTTGAACTTCACCATGGTTTACATATTTTTATTTTTCCACTAACTCAGCAAATAGTCTCCGTATATTCAATTTTAATCTCTTACACAATTTATTTCTACTCACTCTCATTTATTTTATTTTTTTGCATTTATTTCTTTCTCTTTCTCTTGATAATATTACAACTTTATGTACTTTTACTCATCTTTTATTTATCTTCCATAAAACTTGTTAAATTTATATCTTACTTTCATTTAATTAAATTTCAAGTCATTTACAAATTTTAATATTTTTAATTGAATTTTTATTACAAATTGTACATGTATTAAGTATTTCAATTTTTTTTACTTGAGTCTTTATTATTTACTCTTTTCATGATTATTTTTATATACTGAAAAATATGAGATTATATCATTAATATAAAAAAAAATTCATTTGATTTTTATTATTTTCATCCAAAATATGTAAGGTGGTAAGATTACTAAATGTTAGATTTTCAGAAATATTTTAAGGTGTCAAAATAGATATACAAAAATATTAAAAATATCAAATATATTAAAATTGAAAAATATAATTTTATTTGTATATTAATTTATATGTGTAAAAAGAAGAAGTTAGGAGGTCAAAACTCCTCCCACAATAAACCATGCTTTAACAACGCATGTTATCGTACTTCCTCATAACTTTCACACTACTTACAAAAATTTAACCAATAAATACTCAATTAAAAATATAAATTTTGAATATTTAACATTATAATAAAATTTTAATAAAATATTTTGAATAAATATATATATTTATTATTTATGTTTTAATTCTTTCTCATTTTTGTTTTATCTGCCAAAGAATAGTGTTGAGACACGGTAAATAACATTAATTGATATTGATTGTTGCAACCTCTTCGTTGATAACTAAACCGACCAAAATAATTGGCTTGGGCTGTGCCATTATGTTTGGTTTGGTGCGTGGTCCACCAAAGCAACTTACGTGTGGTATGTACAGGATCACTCACGTGTGTGGCCAATGATGCAGATGTGCTCTCAAAATCCAACGGTTCAAAGAAAACGCATCTCATCATTAAATGCCAATATCACACTCTTTCATGTTATCAGTACATAAACTAATTTTCCATACATTTTTTTTTTTCAAGAAGATATAATACTAATGTAATATCATCACATTCAAACCACATCTAGTTTAATTTCCTTGAAACAATGATGTTATGTCACAAGTTTACACTCATCCACAGCCTCTAAACTAAAATCCAAGTATGTATTAATTAAGGAATGTAACATTACCAATGATTTTTTTTTAAATTAAAACGTTTCCATTAATAAATAATGAAAATATTAAGAACTTATAAAAATAATCGAATGTACAAAATAATATATCAATATATATATATATATATATATATATATATAAAAAAAAAAATAAATACTTTATATGATAAATTACAATTACAAATTCTAATTAAATTGTATAATTTAATATACCGATCTTTTTATATTAAATATGTTCTACTAGAGACTATTACTAACTCATTCAAAGTCTCTATGAAATTCATCTTTATATTCTTTATTTAAAGTGGGTTTATGAACTTTTTTTTATAGTAACATTGCACATAAGCTTTCTTATTTCACCATTAATTTTTTAATCTACTTAATCAAACCTCCACATATATATATATATATATTATAAATTTAATAAACAACAAATTTTACTAAAATAGATTTTAATTTATAATTTTAATTCTAATATTATGTTAATAAATGAAGTTAAAACATAATTTAATTTCATAAAAATTAATTTATAAAATAAGATTTATGTTCACTTATTTATTTATAATCGATGTAAAATATTCTATACAATTAAAAAAGAAAAACTCACAATACTTTGTTACGAGTTAAGGAGAATTTATCTAAAACATAAATTCCATGAAAATAAAAAGAAATTAGGCAAATTTCTAAAATAGACTTAAAGAGATTTTTAAAACAATAAAATAAAATAATAATATATATCTATGTTCCATTTATAATTTTGAAATTAAGCATACTATTTTTGTTTTCATTTAACTTTTAAAACATTCTTACCTAATACTCTAATATAAATAATTACACTAAAAAATTATCAAACATTTGCATTAATAAAGCATTTTTATTTATTACAAATAACTAAAACATCCTTTAAAAAACGAGTAATCAAATATAGTCTACGAATAATTACACATTTTAAATTTACACGCATTTGCAACATGTTTTCCTGATATTACTTCTTATAAACTTAATTGCACGTTAAGTTTTCAGCTTGTGTTTATGCAAATTCATCTCTTTATTTATGATTAGTCTCCCACTATTTTAGTAGTGTGATTTTGGTTTAACTCACCGTTTAAATTTAATAAAAGAAACAACGGCAAAGTGTGATCGGAATGCAACATTCTTGAATCTTATTAGAACAGATTTGTGTTAAGCATTAAAAGTGAAATTAATAAATAGAATAAAAAAGTGAGAGAAAGAAAAATGTTGTAGAAAAGATGATGGTTGTTTGAAATAAAAAAGAAGGTGAGAAAAAGTTGAAGTTGATTGGAATGAATGGGGCGTGTCTCGTGTCTCATCCACTGTGCCAAGGACCCAATCCCAATCCCAATCTCCATCTTTCCATTTTACACTTTTTTTGGATTGCCACACCTAAACCACGACGAATACCTCTTTTATTTCATTTCTCAAACATTTTACATTTTACGTTTCTATTGTCGTGATTGTGGACGTCTTCGTAGTAACATTTAGGGAAGATAAAAATATGTGTTTGTGAGTTTTTTTTATAAAATTTACTATGGATAGTATTTCTGATAGTTATTACTCAATATCAAATATATTAATATCCGTTTATAAATGGATCGGATGTAAATATATTATCTGCAACAAATAAAAGTTAAAATTTATTTTAAATTTTATTAAGATAATTTACTTAAAATTAAAATTATATTTTATTATATTAAATTTAATTAAAATCAAAATTAATTTATATTTAATTTAATTTATATTTTTTATAATTTTATTTTAAAAAAATTTAAAATATATATCTTTTTAAAATATTGGTGGGTATGCGGATACACATGGATTTTAAAAAATCCACGAATATTTTTTAAATAGTACTCAACAAATAAAAGGGCGAGTAAAAGATTAATTTTTTTTTTTCGAATTAGGTTGCGAGTAAGCACTATTCGTATCCGACTCAATCCGTTGTTATCCCTAATAACATCACAAAAGCCCATCATATGTGAATTATAATTTCCTTGTCTATTTTTAAAGTTGATATGGATTGACTTTTTGAATATAGATGATGGCTTGGTGAGAGTTTTTTCTAGATTATATATGAGAGTTTTTCTTTTGTATTGGACTTTTTTCACATTAAATTTTTTTGGTGTTTATTGATTTTTTTTCTTCTATGTTTTGTGCATTTAATTATTTTACATATTATTTACATAGGGAATAATTCATTTGAGTGTTGATTTCACTTGTTATTTGTCTTGTCTTTCTAATAACTAGTACCAGAGATTTTAGTTAGAATCTTTAGTATGTGCTCTGAAGATGAGAGATGGTGATAATACTCGAACCATGATTAAATTGGATTCTACCAATTATTCAATATGAAATTCATGTATGAAAGATTTGTTATTTTGCAAATATCTATATAATCTTTTTTAGGAACAAGTGTTAAACCAACAAATAAATGATGGAAATCGGAAAAAGTTAAATATGAAAACTATTAGCGTGATCACATAATGGATAGATCAATATGTTTATCATTATGTATTTGGTGAAACTTTAACTTATAACTTATGAAAGAGATTAAAAAAGTTGTTTGAGTCTAAAATTTCTTGAACAAAACATTATTTAGTAGGAAGTTAGTAAACTTTAAATACAATGATGATTTTCTAGTGACTAAACACTTAAGTAGTTTTGAGGATATGGTGAGTTGATGTGGAGATTGTGTTAGATAATGAGCTACTAGCACTGTGTTAGGAATTCAAGTGTGAGTATAAGTTCCACATTAGCTAAAAATGAGAAAGTGAAGTACTATATAAGGATAAAAGACCCATAAACCCATTGCTTTAAAGTTTTTGGTTGATAGTGGTCTCAATGCTTTATGTGATTAAATTCAAGTCTTATCGGTGTTTATTATCTCCAATAAAAAAGATATTAATGGTATCACGTAATATCTATATTCCTAACAGAAAAGTTACTTTTGACATGGTGAATGAAAGCTGTCATTTTTAATGAAGATGATTATATTAATTTTACTTGAGTATAAATAAATTATTGACTTTGTAGTTTAATTGTATAATTTGATGATAATAAAATATTTAAAATTATAAAATTATAAATTTACATGTCAAACTAAGTAAAATAATAAAACAAAATAATAATATGCTATCCATTTAACAACCAAAAAATTAAACGACAAAAATTTAATTAAAAATTATAATTTCTTTTAGTATTCAATAAGTTATAAAAATTTAGAAAAATTATATTTTGACAAATGTGTTTTTATAAATCTGACAAAATTTTCATAAATATAATTAAAATAAATATATTTTTTATTTTTTAATCAAGATGAAGTAATAAAGTTTTACTTTCTTTTTACCTAAATAAATAATTTGTCAAAATTTGTTAGATTTTTTTTGTTGAAGTATATTTTTCAAAATTTTAATACACCGATACACCACAAAACAATACCATGGACTTACTTTTTTCTTTCTTTTTGTCAAAACCATTTCCGTAATCTATCTTCAATCAAATCACCAACTTCAATCTAAATTACCTCTAATCAAAATCTATAATAGAATATAACTTTCCCTACCTTGATTTTTCTAGGACAAAATTAGATTTGGAAGGAAATACCGAAGCATAATTCCATTGGAGTGCTCTCTTCAAGTCCAAGACAAGTATAAATGTTTTGTAAAAAAATAAAAAATAAATGCAAACATTAATATTGTTAATATAAGAGATAAAAATTTTATTTTAAAACAATAAAAAATATGAATGACATTTGAAGGAAAATTGAATGAAGCCATTTAATATTCATCCATAAAAAAATATTTAGTTTTTATAATTTTAAATTTCATTTTTCTAAAATTTTTATCTTTAATAAAATTTTAGTCAATACATTATTTTTAGATTAAATAATAGAAACAACTGACATTTCATTAAAAGTATAAAGATAGCAGATGTCGTTTTATTAAAAATATAACGAAGTGAGAGTTTTTTAAGAGCTAAAAGTGGTGTTATTGTTATTTTTTATTTTTTTATAAATTTAAGGGACATTCAATGCTTTTTAAAGATATACATATTTACTATGCAAGTATTTTGCCTTTTTGGAGATATAAAAGTATACGAAATCAGTGCTAAGTGGATAACGAAAGCTGTCTCATACATAAGTGGAGATGTTATTTTTTAAGTAATTTTAAAATTTTGAGAAAAAAAATTAAAAAACAATAATTAATTAAAAATGACACTTAAAATTATAAAAAAAAATTGTCAAAAAATTTAGTAGTCAAAAAATTATTTTTTCATACATATACGATGTTGTTTATTTTATATTGATATTATTGACATTAAATATAAGCTGAGTTAATTAGTGTGAGAATTTATCTACTAGTTAAGGGATCCGACTATGATTAGGTTAATCCAAATGAACCAAAATCAAAACGATATATAATCTAAATTGTTGTTCGGATAGATTTGTATGTATTAATTAATCCCTAATTGTGAATCTAAGTGAAATTGTTAGAGTAATGATTTTTTTCTAAGTTCAAGATTTTAATTGTATATATAAAATTTTTAACGAGTAATAAAGAGTCTTGAATTTCAAGTTATATTTTAATTGTTCCAATTTGATAACATTTTTTAGAACATTACATTGTAGTTATATTATTTATCTTAACATTAATTAATATATATATATATATATATATATATATATATATTTAAATAATTTAACAATATACAATACATTTGTTTAATTAATTTCTATTAAATGTTCTTTTTATATATATATATACATATATTAAAGAGTTTAGTTTTCCATTATTGATTATTTTTATGATATTAATGAATAAGAAATTATATGAAATTTACATAATTATCAGTACAAAAAAGTTAATAAAAATATGAATGAAATAATAAGAGGTTAAAAATTAGATTGAAACGTAGAAGAAAACTACGTTAAAAAGTGAACTGTTAAATTTTGGATGTGTTGGAGTTAAAGATGTCGAAGTAAGGTGCCACGTCAGCAACCACGTAGACAAGGGTGGCATCAAGCCCAGCTTGGGCAAAATATGTTGTCTGTATGCAGTTGCAGAGAGACGCAACATAACACAACACAACACACAGGCAAAGAGAGAGAAGGAGAAAGAGAAAGAGAAAGAGAGACGGGTCTAACTTCCAACGAGTGTTCATATTCTTCTTTTCAGTTCACTACGCTTCCTTCTTCCCTTTCCCTCTTCTCCGTTACCCCTTCCCCCATTCACATTGTAATCACATTTTCTCACCCCGCTTTACCAAAAAAAGAGAAAGAAAGAAGAAACAAGATAAAGGTTTATTACCTTTTTTGCATTCCACTTCTACTTCACTTCAATTTTTCTTCTACCCCTCTATCCCCTTCAATTCGGTTTTTTTAATTTATTATTTTCATTTTAGAATTCAATTCTTTGACTATTGTTTTTCTTCAATTCAGCTTTCCATTGGATCACGTCACCCACCTTTGCTTTTGCTCTCTTCTGCCTCTAAATTGAGCATTTCCGACTTCTATTGTCCTCTGATCGAATTGGGTATTTGCAAGATCTGCGGCTTCAATTGTTGGGGGCAAAAAGTTTTGATCTTGGTGGTGGACCAACCCAATTACCGGTTTGGATCCGATCGGGGTAGAAACAGCGCCATCAGATGGCGCTGTTCAGAAGGTTCTTCTACCGGAAGCCGCCGGATCGGCTTCTGGAGATTTCCGAGAGAGTTTATGGTTTGCTTTCTCTCCATTTCCCTCTGGTTTTTACTTTCCCCATTTTCTATTTCTTCATTGATTGTTCTGTTTTCTCTGCACAATTCAGCTCATGAATGCACCGGAAGCGTTCATCCGTTACTTTTTCAACTCTCCAAGTTAAGGGGCAGCTGATTTTGTAGCTTTTAGGACTCGTTTTAATGTTTAGAAGCTAATTTAGTTAAATTTCATTAATGTCATTTCAAACCAATGCCTTCGGTGGAGCTACAACAGGGTGGACCTTTTTTTTTTTTTTTTTTTTTTTTTTTGTATTTTTTTTTTTTTTAATTTGGACTTCTTAGTTTCCTCTCTTGCTTTATTGTAGGACACTAATTACTCTGGAGAAGTAAAAATAAAGCATTATGTGATTCATGGTGGTCAGTTATCAATTAGGTTGCTGTTTGATGAGCTCTGGAAGATTTTAAACTGAGGCCATTTAGTGTGTCCTTTAAGACATTTTTTTATGGCTTGCAACAATTCCCTTTTTTTTTCCTTGTTGCAAAGATGTATACTGGCAAAATGAAACAGTGTTCTCTGTTAAGAAATTCTTTCTTCTTTGCTTATTGCCTTTGGGTTTTCTAACTTGATATTGAAATGAAAACATGATTTTTAAAGTTGTAAATAAGTACCCTAGTTACCGAATTGGTAGTATCTGACTATTCCATACCCATTTTTTGCAGTTTTTGATTGTTGCTTCTCCCCGGATGTCTTGGAAGAAGATGAATATAGAGTTTATATGGGGGGGATTGTGGCTCAGCTACAGGATTACTTTCCAGATGCTTCTTTCATGGTATTCAACTTCAGAGAAGGGGAGAGACGCGGCCAAATCTCAGACATACTTTCTCAGTATGACATGACAGTTATGGAGTACCCTCGGCAGTATGAGGGTTGTCCTGTTCTGCCGTTAGAGATGATCCATCACTTCCTTCGATCAAGTGAAAGCTGGTTGTCTCTGGAGGGGCAACAAAATGTGCTTTTGATGCATTGTGAAAGGGGAGGTTGGCCCGTGCTGGCATTTATGCTAGCAGGTCTTCTGTTATACCGGAAACAGTACAGCGGGGAGCAAAAGACTCTTGAAATGGTCTACAAGCAAGCTCCAAAAGAACTACTACACATTTTGTGTCCTTTGAATCCACAAGCTTCCCATTTAAGATATCTTCAGTATATTTCCAGGAGAAGTTTGGGCGCTGAATGGCCACCATCGGAAACACCCTTATTTTTGGATTGTCTGATTCTTAGAGTCCTTCCAATATTTGACGATGGAAAAGGTTGCAGGCCCGTTGTACGTGTTTATGGTCAAGACCCTTCAATTTCTGCCACTAGAAGTTCAAAGCTTCTTTTTTCAACTTCACAATCCAAAAAACATGTTCGCCACTACCTACAGGTGCCATATAAATTTCCACTATTGATACTGAATTGTGAATTGATTAGATAGAGCGTCCTCTTATTAAATTTTAATCACAGGCAGAGTGTATGCTCGTGAAAATTGACTTGCGTTGTCGTGTTCAAGGGGATGTGGTTCTTGAGTGCATACATTTAAGTGATGATTTTGTTCGTGAGGAATTGATGTTTAGAGTTATGTTTCATACTGCATTTGTGCGGTCAAATATTTTGATGCTGAACCGTGATGAAATTGATATTTTGTGGGAGGCAAAGGACCTATTTCCCAAGGACTTCAAAGCAGAGGTAAGTTATTGTTATTCTTCCACAAAGGCCATTTTCTGGAGCTGTAGGAGTTGAACACGTACTCATATCTGTATCAGGTGCTTTTTTTGGACGCTGATGCTGTTATACCTGATCTAACCACAGTCACGGTGAGTGAAGATGCAAATGAGATTGAGAGTGCTGAGACAGAAAGTGCTTCACCTGATGAGTTCTATGAAGTAGAAGAGATCTTCAGCAGTGTAATTGATGCACAAGAAGGTAAGACAGAGTATTATTCTCAGGCTTTCCATGAAAATGCTGTGAATGATGAAACTCATAAAGAGGTCTGGAGGCATAAGTCTGATCCTAATAATTTTGAGGATTGTCCACCAGATGACAAGATCACCAAGCAGGTTTACAAGATGGATCCTGGTATCAATACTGTGAAAGACATCTCTATTGATGATGCTCACTATAACTATAAATTTGATGGGAGCGTAGATTCAGACCCTCATGCAGTGAAGGACATTGCTGTGGATGATGGAGAAATTAAGTCACCTTCCACTGCAGTTGTTTCTGATATGATGAAACCTCCTCTGGAAACAAAGGAAGTTACCATGCATGTGCAACAGGAATTTGCAGTCACTGAAAATGAATATGATGAAGATAAGGAGGTAACAGAGAAGGAGCCAGACTCCAAGGCTGGGAACCAGATGCCTGATTTGGCTGAACAAAAATATGGGAAAGTACTTCCATCTACTGCCAAGAAACAACCTCCATCCAACTCGAAGCCAGTTGGAGATACAGTTGCAGCAAAGCAAAAGACTAAACAGCAAGAAACCCATGGTTTTCAGGCAAAACAAGCTAAGCCAAATGCAGTAACTAGATGGATTCCTTCTAACAAGGGTTCTTATACAAATTCAATGCACGTCTATTATCCACCATCAAGGAATAATAGTGCACCAGCTGCACTGATAAATTTGTCTTCCACAAAAGAGAAAATGGAAGATGCCAAAACAAGATCCTTATCTGCTCCTGTTGTTTCTGCAGTTGTTGCTTCTATTGACAAAACAAATGACCTAAAAAGCCGGAAGGTGGCCTCTTCAAAATCTTCTGGCTATATAGCAGCAGAAATAGATGAAAAAGGTCTACCATCACCATTGTCATCAATTAAAGAGACATCTTTTCAGTCAGATACTCCAGCGCAAGAGCAGAGCTCAGAACAACTGCTACATCCTTCCTCACCTCCTCCCCTTCCCCCTCCAGCTCACAGTAGAGTCTCTTCTCAAGTTTTTGAATCCTCATCATTAAAGGACGGTGTATCAGCTCAAGGCTCTCCATCTCCTGTAGTATCACCATCTTCTTTGGGTGGGAAAGGGCCCCTCATGCCACCACCACCACCACCTCCTCCACCACCACCATTTCAACCTTCAACTTTAACAACATTTATGAGACCACCTGAAACTTCTCTTCCTTTCTCTCCACCCCCACCACCACCCCCGCCCCCCTTTTTTGGGGAAAATGTAGGGAGCTTAGTACCTTTCCCATCCCCTAGGAAATCTGTGGCTTCATCAATAGTTGAAGAGACTAGTGTATCTTTAACACTTCCTACAACCCCTCTTCCATTTGCAAGCATCGATGTTACACTGGATGTTTCTCAAGTGGTTACTGCAGTGATCCCTTCACAGCCTCCTCCACCGCCACCACCTCCAAGGTATGAAGTTTCATCCATTCCTCCTTTGACACCATTAGCATCACCTCTTCCAAAGAATGAAATTCCGTCGGTTCCCCCTCCTCCCATGTTTCCTACAGCTTCAACAAATAGGGCTCCACCTCCTCCACCTCCTCCACCCCCTCCTCCCCCAACACCCCCATTTGCATCATATAAAGGTTCACCTCCACCAGCAACCCCACCTCCAACTCAACCCCTTTCTCCGCCTCCCCCTCCCCCTCCCCCTCCCCTAGCCAATTCACATATATATTCAGCTACACCACCTATACCTCCCCCTCCACCACCTTTAGCTAATTCACACATATATTCAACTTCACCACCTATACCTCCGCCACCACCTCCTCCTCCTTTTGGTACAACTTCATTACCTCCCTCTCCACCTCCTTTCAATAGTCCTCCTCCACCACCACCACCACCTCCTTTTAGTCAAGCTCCACCACCACCACCTCCACCCACACCTCCTCCTCTATCAAGTGTGGCCCCGCCTCCACCTCCTCCAATGTATAAAGCCGCACCTCCCCCGCCACCACCTCTTCCTCCATCAAATGGAGCCCCACCTCCTCCACCACCACCTCTTCCTCCATCAAATGGAGCCCCACCTCCACCGCCACCTCCACCACCTCTTCCTCCATCAAGTGGAGCCCCACCACCCCCTCCACCTCCAATGTATGGAGCACCACCTCCACCACCACCTCCACCGATGTATGGCACACCACCTCCACCACCTCCTCCTCCAGGCGGTCAAGGACCACCTCCCCCACCTCCTCCAATGTATGGAGCACCACCTCCTCCACCTCCTCCAATGTATGGAGCACCACCTCCTCCACCTCCTCCCATGTATGGAACACCCGCTCCTCCACCCCCTCCATCGTATGGAGCACCACCACCTCCTGGTGGTCGAGGACCACCTCCTCCTCCTCCCCCAATGTTTGGAGCACCACCTCCACCTCCTGGTGGTAGAGGACCACCTCCTCCTCCCCCCCCAATGTTTGGAGCACCACCTCCACCTCCTGGTGGTAGAGGACCACCTCCTCCACCTCCTCCTGGTGGTCGAGGTCCTCCACCTCCCCCAGGTGTTCCTGGTGCTCCTGCACCTCCTGGGGGTGGACCTCCGCCACCTCCGCCATTTGGTGCAAAAGGTGCAAATGCTAGAGTTGATCCAAGAGGGGGAGGACGTGGGATTGGGCGCCCTACAGGGCCTGCAGCCCGTAAATCCTCTTTAAAGCCTTTACATTGGAGCAAGGTTACAAGGGCACTACAAGGAAGTTTATGGGAAGAATTACAAAGACATGGAGAACCACAAATGTAATGTGTCTTTTCTACTGTTGAACATGTTTGCCTTTTCAATTATGTATAATTGTATGATTTTCTCTATCTTATTTATCTCCCTATATTTTGTTATGACTGGTTTTATGTTCTTAGTGCACCAGAGTTCGATTTTTCAGAGCTAGAGAAGCTTTTCTCCTTAAATGTTCCAAAACCTGCTGATGCTGGAAAATCTGGAGGGAAGGGCAAATCTGCTGGATCTAAAACTGACAGAGTCACCTTGGTATTATTCTACACACAAACATGAATATTTCAAAACTTGATTTTTGATATAAACCTTAAAGCTATCATTGAATTGATTTTCATTTGATTCCCTGTTAACCTGTCAATAACTTGTGTGTTTGTATTATTGATTTTAGGTTGATCTAAGGAGGGCTAATAATACTGAAATTATGCTCACTAAGGTTAAGATGCCACTTCCCGATATGATGGTAAGCTGATACTTTGATGTGGGAATATTTTTACAATCATCTAGGAATAGTTATTTAAGATAAGTATTTTTCTTTTTTTTTATGAAAAGAACTGTTTTTTCTTTTTCATGAAGCACTATGGTGAACTAATTCTTTTTTGCTTTCATTAAGACTGGTTCTTAAAATATGTGGAAGATGAATATTAGTACTGAACTGCTGATAGTAGATAAACAATCTTTTGGACTCCATATCTGCTTCAAACTTTTCTAACTTCTAAATCTCAACCTGTATCTATCAGTGGTAGGTATTATCTTTTATAACACATTCTGACGGGATATTTCAGGCTGCAGTACTGGCTTTGGACGAGTCAGTATTAGATGTTGATCAAGTGGAAAATCTTATTAAGTTTTGTCCTACAAAAGAGGAGATGGATCTTATAAAGGTGAAGTTTAATAAATTTATCCCTCCTTACATCTTGTTTTAATAATCAAGGGTTCGTTTAGGGTGGTTCTGAGTTATAAATTTCAAAAGGTTTTAGAAACTACAACCATTTTAGTTGTAAAAATTAGTTTTTAGTTTTGAAAATTAGTATCTTTTTTCTAATTTCTAGTTTCAAAATAAATTAGATTAAAACTTCCCTATTTGGTTAAAATTAGTTTAAAGATATGTTTTAGCCTTGACCATGTTAGAAGTGGTAGTAAAAATAACAATAGTGGTGGAAGTAGTAGTGTTATTATTGATGGTTGTCGAAGTAATAACAACATTCATAATGGTGGTGCATGTAGAGGTGGTAGTGATGTTTGTGACAGTAAAAGTGGTGACAACAATGTTAATAGTGATGATGCTGATGGTGGTGGTGGTGGTGGTGGCAGTTTAGGTAGTAATGGTGGTAGGAGTAGAGACAATGGTGGTAGCAATGATGGTGGTGATAAAGGTGGTGCAAGTGGCTGTGATGATGATGGGAAGGACCATAGTCAAAGCTACTGAGATGTGGTTTTCTAAAACTGAAAACTAAATTCATAAATATTTTTGTTTTTGGTTTTGAAAATGAGTTAAAAGCCATTTCAAATTCATTTTTGTAAAACATGCTTTGTTTTGATTTTGAAATTGCATCTTTAAACAAAAAGCTGAAAACTTGCAACCCTGCCGAACGTACCCTAAAGTTTCTATTTTGTGGTATCTTCTATTACTTTGTTCCTTTTGCTTTGATTTGTTTGATTTCCAATTTTGATTCCTTTTGTTTATGGTTGTTTAGGGATACACCGGTGACAAGGAACTTTTGGGGAAGTGTGAACAGGTGTGCAATAGTTTATTTCAGTCATAACAATATATATGTTGGTTATGAGCAGAGATCGTGGGTAATAGAATTATACATGCTTCCTTTTACTGTTATATGTATTTGACTCATGCCATGTGGTATCGTCAGGTTTCATGAACGGTGAATGAGCTATTTGAAAGTAAAATTTCCTTTAGAATATTGGTGATGGGATGAAATTCTCACAATTTAAGTTTAGGGAAAAATTAAACTTGTAATATTGATAAAACTATCTAGTATTAGCCAGTTTGTTTGGCCAGTATTGTCTGCAACAAAATCTGAGAGGGAGGTGGGAGGAATGATTGCATAAAAGAATTGATGTGTAGTCTATTCAAATTTAGTAATTGCAGGACTCTTGGTATAAATAGTCAAATCTTGAGATTAAAGCACTACAAAACAATTAAATTCGCCGGCAAGGATTTGAATGTCAATGTCAATTTCTTTACTGATTCTCTTTCGATTCTTGGATGTTTTGAATTATTTTTTTGGGTTAAAGATGAACCTTTCAGAAAGTGCTTTTTATTGTGCTTTTACATAGATTTTTAGATTTTAGCCATGTCTTTTTCTTTTTTGTTGTGTCGCCAAATTCTGACAGTCCTTCACCTATTTTATGAATTTTTCATTCCATTTATGAATTTGTCATCAAAAAGATTTTCAAGTGGTTCAAATGTTGGAGGGGTGCTTCCTTTATTGAGTGGTTGTACTTATATTTTGGAACTCAATTACCTTTATAATAACAGCCTTATCCTTCTAGGTAAGGTTAACTGCGTGGACCACAAGATGCCCATTTAGCACGGATAAAAACAAAATTTCAGAAATATTATTACCTTGAGATCTCCCTTGACTACTTCCCCCCATATCTTTTCTGGTCTTCCTCTCCTTTGCACAATACACATCCATTTTAATTCTCTTTTTTTCTAATCCGACCTTTCTCACATGTGTCCCTTTAAAGCATAACATTGACCGCCATATGGTATAGCTGGATAGCATCCACTGTATTATCTATTTCTTTTGCATTCCGTGGTAGTTGCTTATAGGATTGAGAAGATTATGAAGGATTTTCTTTGGTTTGTGATTAATGGGTTTATCATAAGATTGATTGGTAGAACACCAGTTGTAAATTTTGGAATGAGTCTAATGACTAGCTTTTAAAGTCTTATGACTAGCACTGAAATGTATTTAACTTTTGAATCAGATCTTGCAAGCAAGTGCCTTGAGAAAATCAGATCCTATAAAGTCTTGGAGGTTGAATCATTGGTTCTGATCTGACCCACCTGTATTGTTCATTTGTGCACTGTTAATAACAGCTGTCATCATTTACCCCCGAACTATTCACTATTCATTACTGGTCACATGTCTTTGTTCATCAAGGGGCCAAAATTATTTCTCTCGATTGTTTAAATAAGGAAAAATATCATAAGTTTTTTTATTTTTTTAAGAACAAAAGCAAAGAAGCTATACAAAAAATTATTAGTTTCTACGCCAACTAGTTTGACATCCCGAATTATTTTGTCATTTGCAGCATACTTAAATTCACATATCATAAAGAATATAAAAAATACAAATCGAATGGGGGACTATACCAAAACCTACTCAAGAAACATAACTAGGTAGATTCAGTCTATTCCTACAGAAATCAAACTAAATAAAATTAGGAATAAAATCCCATCACCTAGTACATCTGTGTGTCACCCCAAAATAAACGAGTTTGTCAGACACATGAAATCTCGTACCCTTAAGCTTCTGATGATTGGAGAAAACTTGCATCACCAACATAGAATCACATTCTAGCCGTAGGCTATGGTATTTTTTCTCAGCTGCTATTCCAACAGTACGAGTAACACCAAAAATTTCTGCATATATAGCTGTTTTCACAGTAGCATAGTTAGTAAAATATCCAAGAGAAGTAGCAGATTTATCCCTAAACAACCCCCTACACGCAGCAAGACCAGGTGCGCCATGAGCAGCACCATCAATATTGCACGTCATACAATGACAAGGAGGAGATAACCAAAAAACAGGAATGATCGAAGGAACAATACCCTACTAAATAGAGATACAAAGATTCTCGAGAGTACTGAACTCTGTAATATTAAACATCTCAGAAGAAGGGCATAGATTACCAACATGGTGCTTGTTTTGTTTTTTCTCTTTCCTTTTAGGTTGATCTCCCTTTGTCAACTTGCTCTCTAAATTGTATAGTAACCTTTGGTGTTGATTCTTTTACTATGCCAAAACCTGGTCTAGGATGAGTAATTGGTGTAGGGCAAGAATCATGTGGTTTTTATTACCTTTAATCAAATACTTCTATAACTTGAATTACAACTCTCCAAACCTTCTTTATGAACTATTAGGTCTCCCAAGTTTGTCAAGAATGAAGCAAATGGTTTGGAATCGTGTAAAGATAACTTTGAATTGAGTCATGTCAGTTGGTCAATATGTCCATTCTTCCTTCCAAAGCTAGTTTAAGGATGTGTTGTTTTTCCTTTATTAATTATCTATTCAAATGTACAGGGAACTAGTTGTGTCTTTCTTTAGTTTTTCTTATATTTTGTTACTTTTATTGAAGAATTCTCCAATGGCACTTGGGTTATTCTTCATGAAAGAGTGTTGTATAATTTTTAACTTGCCTTTAGTTGATGTGAGACTTGAGTTTTTCCAAATAGATATAAACAAATGTTTATCTTCATAGAGAACTTGAAGAATTTTACATGAAACAACCTCCCATACTCGTTACTCAGGATAGTTTGGATTATTTAACAAACTACAAAGATCTTTCTATGGGCTTAAACAATCCAAGTTTTATCGTGCAAAATGAAGTGAAGTAGTCTTTTATTTTCATACTTATTCAAATAAAAGTGTTTATTTGGTGATAAGAGCTGATCATTGTTCTGAAATTGGTTCTCATTTGTTCTTGCATTTCTTTGTAGCCAGTAATGTGTTCTGTTTTATTTTGGTGGAGATTGGGTTCCCTGAAGATCTTTGACCAATTATTGTGTGTTAAGTTTAGAGTATTTGGCTCTAGGGTTTTTCATATTTTGGTTGGGATGAAATACTAGAATCTTTAATGGTTGGCAATTGTTTGTCATGAACCTTTGCATAGGATCAGGTCATGGGAGACTTTTTCTTGCAATCTTTTCGTTAAAGGGGAAGGCACACTTGTCTTTTACAAAGCTCCTCCTAAACTAATTCAAGTTTCTTTTACAAATTATTTCTCATTGATAATATTCTACTCGAGCCTGCCCTTTTAATAGGTTACGGAGATATCTTTAATTAATAGGATTGTGTTATATCTAACAATTGTCCTAATTGATAACATAAAAAATGAAGTATCCTCGCAAGTAACAATTATCCTACTAAAAATATTAATGTAAAGGACATGAAATCTGATTCTGATACGAAAATCTCATCAAGATCTGGGAAGATAAAGAAACAATAAATGGAATTAAATAAATATTTAAATAGAAAGACATGATGATCCTAATCTGTGGTCCACATCCAATAGAAAAGAAAATGTTAGTAAGCAGTTTGGTTTATTAAAAAGTCAATGTATATAAATTCAAAATTTATTTATGTAATGAAATGACAGTTTGTTGATGCTGCCTTGTTTTTTGTGTTAGAAAAGTGATTTTTGGGAAGTAAATAAATTCTTTTGGAGATTTTTTTTCCATTTAAGTTCCTATTGTATATTATATATTATTTATGTATATTATATATTATATATTACATATAATATATTTTGTGATGTTTCAGTTTTTTATAGAGTTGATGAAGGTGCCAAGGGTGGAGTCAAAATTAAGAGTATTTGCCTTCAAGATTCAGTTTGGCGCCCAGGTCTGATGATTTCTGTAATATATTTTTGACTTCTGAATGTTCAGTGAATTTGGCCTTTTCCCTTCCGATATCATACTTTGCACGTTATGCAGCTTACGGAATTTAAGAAGAGTTTAAACACTGTTAACTCTGCCTGTGAAGAGGTACTTTACATTTCCTACCGATGAATGTTGTTTTGTTTGAGTTTCTTTGACTATATGCACTTTTTTCTTGGTAACAGGTCCGACATTCTGCTAAACTGAAGGAGATAATGAAGAAAATACTCTATTTGGGTAATACATTGAATCAAGGAACAGCAAGGGGTAAGTCTGTAAGTTTTTTATACTAAAGGCAATTTCATTGTCATTATTTGTTGCTGGATGTACTGACAGAAGGTGCCAAAATCTATTTGTTAGCAGTCAATGGTTTACACGATTCTGTTTGATCTTATTATCTAGTGTAGAATGTCCAGTTTATGGATAAGCATTAATATAAAATGATTTCTTTTTTTCCAGGATCTGCAGTTGGATTCAAGTTAGATAGCCTTTTAAAGCTCACTGACACTCGTGCTTCTAACAGTAAAATGACACTGATGCATTATCTCTGCAAGGTATAAGTGTCAATTGCAACAAATGAAGATATTATTTGGTTGCTAACCTTTTTTCCTCCTCTATTTGGCACTAGGTCCTAGCTGAAAAGTCACCCAAACTCCTTGATTTCCACCTAGACCTTGTTAGCCTGGAAGATTCCACTAAGGTGATGATCAATTTGTTAGCATTACTTTCCCGATTTGTTGGTTTAGTTTCACTTTTCCCCATTATTTGTAAAAGTGAGCACATTCCTTCTAGCTTTTATAAATAAGTTTATAACTCCAATAGGCTTGGTTTTGGAGGCTGGTGAGCTAGGAAGTGACTAAAAAAACAATTTACCTCCTTGAATCAGCATGTATGTGTGTGTGTGTAAAAGAAACCACTGAGAACATGAATGAATCTTAGAAATCCAAGTGAGTTTGAGTCCCACATTAATAAGAAATAAGAAAGTTGAACAACATACAAGGAAGAAGACCCACAAATTCATTGCCTTAAGGTTAAGTAAGAGATGATGTCATAATCTCTTATATGGGTTACTCACAGCTCATTAATATCGAATATCTCTAGTGAATCCTTTCTTGAAAGACCCAATTGGTTATTAGAATCTATGGTTCATCTTGGTGATGGATTCAGAGAGTCAGTGAAGAATCCTAGGTTTGTGGATTCTTTATATCCGAAGTCTTCATAGCAGGTGTTTAAGGTAAGATGACCAATTAAGATAAACAACAATACAAGTAAAGGTTAGAATTGAGGGGGAGTGTGCTAACATAGAAGGGACTCACTTGAGGGGTAGATTGTTAGGAATCTATGTGAGTTTAAATCCATCATTTAGTAAAAATGAGAAAGTTGAACAAGTAAGGAAAAAGATCCACAAATCCATTGTCTTGAGGTTCTGGACAAGAGGTAGTGCTATAATCTCTTATATAGGTTGATCACACTTCATTGATATCGAATCTCCCTTGAAAGACCCAACATCAACATGTGTCTGATTGTTCCAGCCAAACCAAGGTCTTGAGTTTGAGGAGGTGGAGCATATTGGCCCCTATTGCTCCTGATGCATTCATCACAAAGCACATGGATGTTGTGGCTATCACAACACCACTCACAAGGTAAATTGTGTAAAATTGTGATGTTGTGGTGTAAAATTGCACCATCGACAAACAAGGCTATGTGACCTTCTATGTCCCTGGGCATGGCTGTGGCATTTGTTGTCATTGAGCATGACACCACTACATTCGCTGTTGACAATATTGCAACCTGCCACTCCTTTGCATTCTGTTGTCTGTTTGGGCCAAACCTAGCTAATAGCAATTGACTATGATGCAGTGATTCCATACATGTATCAGATATGATGTGTATCCAATACAGCCATACAATTATTCTAAAATAACATTATATAATGCATGCAATATACATATTTAAAAGTGTTAAAGTTTATAGAACATAAATATATAACTGCAATTGTGCAAATCTAAAAACCAAATTTAGACATTGCTGAATTAAAAAATATAAGTGGTTATCATTGTAAGTTACTTTCTAGCATTTACATATTGGAGTACCGCTATCAATCTCATTACTTTTTGAAATTGTTCATAAAGAGAACAATTCCCTCTTTGGTTTACGAAGAGACTGTTTCTAGATCACACATTTGTATGTTTCTTGTAGTTTTATTGGATATAAATGCTTTAAAAGCTTCGATACTTCACCAACACTTACCGGTGAAGTATCCAAAAGTATTGCTGTCTAGATACGTGAAACAGATAAAAGTATTGCTGCTTCGTAGGTTTTCATTCTTCATATCATTATGTATCTGTGCAGAGTCATATTGTATCAGTATTAGGTACATATCGATATATATGATGCACATTAAGTATCGGTGTTTTCATAAGCTGCTGAAAGGTTGGGCCAAAACTAGGGTTTTGTGTTTTCTATATCTCTTGCCTGCCTGTTTTGAATTGTTGGCCCCATTTTGAGTCCACAACTCTTTCTTTGTTTTTTATGTAAAAATAACATAATATAATCAACTCATAGTAGTAATGATATAATGAAATTAAAGAATAATAATAAAAATTTAATATAAAATATAAAATTTGTTTCAACATTAATATATAATATAATAAACTAATAAAGCATATTGTGTGATATAATGATTACATAGTTAGAGTGGAAAACTAATTAACGTAATATATAAGATAAATTAAATAATAATAGTATTAAAAAAATTTCTAAACAACATAATAAGAAAATATATATATATATATATATATATATATATATATATATATATATTGTTTAATAGCATTTTTATCCAATAATTGAATCAACTCATTGATATGTCTGGTTTCCAACAAACCAGTCCTATTGGCTGGTCCAAACTTTTTTTTTAAACATTTGTTGTGGCTTCTACAAAAAGGAAATTTTCTTTAAATTTCCAAGTGTGCACACACAGAAACCTTAGTGAAATATGCAATTACCTGTAATCACAATCAAGTGAAATATCATTGACGAGCTCACATGTTGATTGATGTTCCTGCAGAATCCCTTTTATTTACTCCGCATCTCTTGGTTTCATTTCTTAATGTGTACAAGGCTTACAAGCTGCTATTTGCTTGATGCAGCAAAAGTAGGATGATTACACCCTTCATTTACTCATGGATCAAAGTTAAAGTTATATTTACATTTATGGATGAAAGAAAAAGCTGTTGCAATGGAACAATTTAACTACCTGTTTTGGGTAATAATATTACAATGTATTGACTGGGCGCACCACTTCTTTCAGATACAATTGAAGTCATTAGCAGAAGAGATGCAGGCAATCGTCAAGGGATTAGAAAAAGTTAAACAAGAATTTGCTGCATGTGCAAATGATGGACCTGTTTCTGCAGTTTTCCATGAGGTGTTAAGAATTTTTATGTCAGTCTCTTGATTCTTCATTATATCAGGATAATAATAATAATAAAAGGGAAAAGTTCAATTTTTAAAGTGAATTCAAAGTAGTGGTTGTTCATGCAATTATGAAAGTTTATGACTGTGCATGGGTTGTTCATGTTAGATGTGAAGATTTGCAGACTCTTGCATATTTTTTCTCATCTTGTTTTGTTCATTGTGTGTGACAGTCTTTTGTTAGATTACTTATCACAGCCATTGATTTTTAGCATCAGATATAAATGTACATTTAATCGTGTTTTACGCTATACAATTTTTGTGCTGACAGTTTGTAATGCTTTTCCTCTTTATTTAAGAGGTAATATTGTTGCTTTGAGGTCCCAAAGTGCTTATTGGTCGCTTATTCTAGAAAAGTAAAATACCTCTGATACAACTTGTAAGGGAATTTATTGTGGATTTAAACAACAGTTTTCAGAAGCTGGCAAATGTTTTTTCCTTTGATTTGTAAGGAAAACAGCTAACAATGGGAACTGACTTTGCCTCAAATATCGAGGGTGATAGCATACCTGGTGTTAGAATTGAACTACAGAAAGCCAGAAGAAGCTCAAAATTCCAAACTTGTATTTTAAAAGGAAACGCAGCTGTTCACTTGGTGTCAAAACAGTTGTGTCCTTCCATGTTTTGGGGTGCAGTTGTTAGGGTGCTTATATGATATTTATTTTATTCAGTTAGAACTTTTTACTCATATGTTTAGGAGTGGCTCATTCCCTGAGCTAGTTTGGATAGGATTGTGTTCTTTGCTTCTTGTTGGTGTTCTGCTCATGGCTATTTCAAACAAGTCACGATTTCTGATATGGAGAGAGAAAGATAAGCTTTGGTGTTTCGGGAATTTTTGTATGCTCATTGTTTCTTGATTTTAATGCTTTTGAAAGTTGTATATAGTTGACATAAACTATATACACGATGAACTTTCCTAATTACACCATGCATTCTATTTCTCAACAATTCCAAATGCTTTTCTTTACCGATTTTCACTTTATTCTATGTCTGAACATTTTGCTTGCCAGCATTGCTACTTGTCAGATTCTTCTTAATTCTATTAGCTCCTTGTTGTGATGAGCAAATTATAAATTTCCAATTGTTGCTTTAGCCTTGAATAAACATTTGTGTCAAGCTGAAGTTAAGTGGAACTTTAATTTTTTTAATCAGTGGCCACATTTTCCTTCATATTTACATGGATGAGTATAATTCTACTTTGTATGGCTTATTATCCACTTTTTATTTTCAGTACCTTTGACTTTTTCTTAATGTTCTGTTCAGAAATTGAAAGAATTTATTGGTGTATCTGAGTCAGAGGTAGCATCTCTAACAAACCTATATGCTATAGTGGTAATATGCTTAACTATCTTCTTTGTACATTACGCACCAATATGAAGAAATATAAAGATTGTATAATTTGCCTATGGACAGGGTAGAAATGCTGATGCACTTGCCCTATATTTTGGTGAGGATCCTGCTCGTTGCCCTTTTGAGCAAGGTAAGTTGGTGACTGACATGGTTATGTTGTTGGTACTATACGAAGGCACTGGTCTTTTTCACTGGTTACTTAGGGTGTGTTTGGTAAACAACTTCATTAAGTGCTTACTAAAATTGTTTATATCATGTAAGAACTTATGAATAAGTCATTTCTGTAGCGGAATGGAAAATAGGCTTAAACTGTTTTCAAATAAGTTGCAAGAATTTTCAGCTATTCTAAAGATCTTATTGATACAAAGCTAAAACAATTCATGATATATCATAAGCTCTCCCAAATATGTAGACAAAATCTTATATCAGATAAATCCAAATAAGCTCTTCCAAACGCATCCTTTTTTCATATGAAATTATAGAGTGTTAACCTGTAATGTTTCTTGTGAAAGTATTCATGACCTGTTGCATTTGTGGTTGAGACAAGTATGTATTTTGTAGAAATTAGGATGTTTTAGAAATGTGATTTTCTTGTCTAGGGTTAAGGAAGCATGCTTGTATTTATTTGTTAATGTTTTCTATCGAGTCTCACATTAACTAGAGTAGAGATATCACAATGTTGTCCAGTTTGACTCGGATAGCAACCTTATGAACTAGTTTCTGGGATGAGGTTAAGCTTAAATCCAAGTTCTAAGATAGTATTAGAGTCTATCCTAGATATATTATTGTGTCACCTTACACTGTAGATGTCTATTCCTAGGCACTAGGGGGAGTTGTTGAATTAACTGCATTTGTTAACACTATAGATGTTCGGTGTTTGGTGTGAGGAAGTGTTCTTATATTCCATATCAATTTGAAATATTAGCAATGTAATCCTTGTAAGGTTGACATAGGCTAAACCCAACTTCTAAGAGTTTCTAATGAAAATGTACTGAACTATTTCAAATCCTTCTGTAAAATGAAAGGTGTGGTAATGAGTTGCTAAAGTAATAGAAATTCCTTTCCTCATTGGATCTATGTGTAAGCACTGCTACAGAACAGAACTAGCTAAATAGAGGGAAAATCTAAATGTAAAGGAGTTCCATCATCCATATGTATTTTCAAACATTACAGAAATACATTCTCGCGTTTTCTGTTATACTCAAGCTAACTTGTAATTGGCGGTGGTTTAACAATTGCAGTTACCACAACCCTGCTAAATTTTATAAGGTTGTTCCGGAAAGCACATGAAGAAAATGGCAAACAAGCAGAGTTAGAGAAGAAGAAAGCTGAGAAAGAGGCTGAAATGGAAAAGGCTAAGGGCGTTAACTTGACAAAAAAGGGTGCAAAAGATAGTTGACGACTGGATTTTCTGCTCCTTTGCATCAAACATCACAGTCTTGCCAAAGAGCAGGAATGTACCCGAGCAAGGGGAGTGCTTCCGAGATCAGTAAAGAAGCCTCTCCCTTTGAATGATGATGATGATGATGATGTGGCAATTTGCCTTTCAAGCTGATACATTGGCTTGGAATGATGAACGCCTGCATCCTGTGGAATTGAACATACAACAGGCTTAGGAGAGTTGATTCTTTGATGGCATGCTGTTCAAATGGGATTTATGTGGCCAACTGATAATTTTTGTGAGAAAACCCTGCAAATTCCCAGATTTAGATGCAGAGTGGATGCTTGCTGTGATTGTATGCGTCCAGTGTATACTGTAAATGTGATGGTTCCAGTCCCTTCTATGTTGGTTGAAGAACAAGTTTTGTAGCAGGGCATGTCTTATGTTATGGCAGTAGAACAGCCATTGGCATGCATATTTTTTGTGGCACCACAGCAGAGGCCTTTTGGATTTGCGAAGCACCATAGTCCAACCCCAACCGTAGTACCTTGACACCTTGTATAAAGCTCTATCCCTCTCCTTTAGGATTCAATTCTTTCTCCTGTAACATAGAAATTAGCTCCCTTTTTCATAGAGATTTTGATAGGTACCCCCTCGAGAAAATGTTGTATAGCTGTCAGGTTAAGAGAGAAAATAGAAATCAGGTCCCTGTATTGTAACCAATATTATTCTTAATTGTGAATCACGAGGCTAATTTTTTAATTGTGAATCATGAATCATATTCAACGAAAAGATTTTGACCAAATGAAATTAGCTTCAAATATGTTGTATAAATTATATATAATGCTCCTTGTAATTATCTTCAAGTGGAAAACGACTTTAAAGTCTGCAAAACAAGATCAGAAGTCATTAATGTGAAACATTTGTTTTAAAATTAAAGAGTATATGCTGTAACAACTTATACTGGCATTTAATTACAAATTTTTTGTATATTGATTATATATGTATATATTAATCGATAGCATAAAAAACTATAGTAATATTTTTTATCTTTGATAAACTCTTAACGTGTATATTAATTAATATTTTTAAAGAACAAAATATAATAATCAAATAATCAAATAGAGTAAATGAAATGAGGATGTGGCAGTTTGAAATCCTTATAATGCGTGTTTAGTTATGCTCTTCCAATTCTTTTTAATTTAACATTAGTGCTTATAAAATGTTTCAAGTTCCTATCCTCGAAAAAAGCTCAAATTCCTTGTCTTGAAATGGCAGAAGCAAATTAAAAAAAAAAACTATTAACAATGAATCATCTGAGTGTTATTCCATATATGGAACATCTCCCTTCAATCCATGCATGTATCACAAGATTCAAATTTTGAGGTGATTCGTCACATGATAGGAATCGTGGACCAGACCAAGATTATGAAATTATGCAGTTGTGCATCGTAAAACTCTAGAAAGTGTGATTGTTACTCTAACATAAGAGGAGCAGAGGCCACTGTTGTTTACAAAGGTCCGAGAAACCATTGTTGATTTCTCATTTGATGAATAAACACTAGAAAACCGGAGACATTTGCACAGCAATTAAAGAGAAGCATTTGTATTATTCACACTGTAAGAGATTGCTAGTTGCTAATCTACAATGTAAAAGAGATTAAAACAAAAGATAGGGTCTGTGAATATAACATAATTGCAATGCATTTATATCAAATGGTGTCTGAGATTCTAACTTCTTTGGCTTTGCACATAGTTGAGCTGAGGTCGCTCAATTGAAAATCTTTATGTCTTCAATGTTGCTTGATTTCCTTCAAGCAACATCAATGAATTGTAAATTCCTTCTGTACTCGTTTAAAATAACTGGTTGATCCTTCTCCTTCATGAAATGCGAAGAAAAACCTTAACCAAACTAATAACTTTCCACCATATGCTACTTAAGGTAGTTCCTCGGTGCTCATGTAACCATACTGGTCCTCATCTGGGAATCCAATCCTGAACAAATATTTGTCCTCCTGATGGATCCACAATCCTGTCTTAACGCTTTTGTAGAATATGCAGCTCACAATTGTGTCAAGGATGATGAAGATTGAGTAGAGGTAAGCAATGAAAATCCCCTCCAAAGCCACACAAGGCCCTGCTATTCCAGCAACATGATAGGGCCTCACAATCCGGAATTGGAACAAGGCCTCAATGGCTGCAAGTGCCACATTAACAGGAAGTGCCAGGAACAAAGCCATTGATGTCCTTCCCCTTAAGAGAAGACAAGCTTTCAGAATTGCAAAGTAGCCACCATGTCCCTCCATGCCAGATAGAGCCAGCGCCATGTTGCATATGACAAGAGCATTGGCCAGAATCACAGAAAAGAGAACAGCCCCAGATACTGACACGAAGAGGATGAGGTTACCGGGGGAAGAAAAGTAGCTAAAGCTTTCAATGAAGCTGAAGGCCAAAAACATGAGACCAAAAGATGTTGCATTTGCTGAGAGAATCAAGAAACAGTTGCAGAAGAAGGTATGGAGGAGGGGCTTGTAAAGGGATAGAAGTGAATTGAAGGAAGGGTGCAAAGTTGGTTTGTGGTGATTGAGAGCCTGGATTATGAATGCTTTTGCAATGAGGAGAAAGGTGAGGGAGAAAGGAAGGGTGAGGATTGAAGAAGTGATTGTTTGAGAAACCTTGAGGTTGAGAATGGTGAAGAATTGTGAAGAGGAAGGGAAGCCAGCAGCATCAAAGAGAATCCTTAAGCGAGTGTAGATTTGAGGCAAAAGAGATGAAGGGGTGGGGACTAAAGCTTGGGAGAGGAGTATGGAAGCTGAGAAAGGAAATGCTAGAAAAGCTGCTGTTGAGGTGAAGTAATGATAGTTTCGGAGAAAACTGTGGATTGATGTTCTGAGAATCTTGCATGAAACTTCCATTTGGAGTTGTTCGTTTGGAAGGTTGCCACTAGAGGGAGAGGGAATGGAAGAGGATTTGGGTGGCTTCTCAGTTCTCACCAAAATGGAGTCTATATTACTCATCAAAAGTGCTAAGAGCCAGGTGTTGGTGTTTCTTTTTCTGTCCTATCTTTTCTTAAATGAGTTTTGCCTTTTCTTTTGGCAATGGTAGGTTAGATAGAGAGTTTAAGGGTTGGTGTTTTGAATGAATAGATAGGCCAACAAGAACAATCTAACCACTGCCATAAGGTGGAACTGTTTGGACTTTGTTTTTACCACAGCCTTTGGACACATTCTGGTTTTTGCTTTGTGTTCTTCGAAATCTCACCCTCTGGTTTAAGAGGGTGTCAACATTTAATTTATTAGCATTTTCCAATAAGCCAAAATGGACATTATTTGGTATGAAAGGTCTTTTGTTTTTGTCTTCATGATGAGAGCAGCTACTTCTCTTTCTTTCTTTCTTTCTAGATTGCTTAAATTGCACATTATTTGGTATATTATCATTCTGGCCACAACCCCTTTCCGACTCCTACAAATATAATAGAAATGATCACAGACTGAATTATGAAACACTCGATCTTGGCCCTACCATTATCCTTGTAATTAAAGCGTCATTAAAACTTTTCAAGAGCAATTTATGACATGAGTGGAAAATATAAAGTAAAATCCATTACTTGATGGAGAAGGAGTATAAAATTTAACCCAAGTTGCCGTAACATGCATACAACGAAAATTGATATAAACCAGTGATTTGAGGCATGCCACTCAAGGTAGGACCATCACCCAATTTTCGACTTTTGGTCCTTTTTCACATTTTATAATAAGTGAGCAATACGTAGCTTGTAAGCCATACCATAATATTAATAAATGACAAAAAAAAAATCAAGAATTATTAGAGGAAAGGGACCCTATAGCAATATGATACATCTATAAATCTAAACGAACAATTTAACGTCAAATCACATGCATAATGATTCGTGACAAATTAAAATGCCACACAAATTGGATGTGAGGGAAAGGCTATGGAATTAGGATATCAGCGATTGTGGGGTAGGGTTGGGTTAAACCTTTGTATCATAGTTGAGGCCATTGATGAACAATGAAAAGAATGAATAGTGAATATGGAGTGAGTAGGAACAATTTAGTTGGTGAGCGAAACTAGTTTGACCTTAATTTTTGGTACAAGTTGTTTGATGGACGTAATATATGTTATTGTACGTAAGAATATTATCTCATTAAATCAGATTAAGTATTTTAGTTATACTTTCTTTCCTTGTTAAGATGTCAACATATTTGTTGACATTTCAACTGAAATTTAATTGCAATTAGGTGGTTGAATATAAAGTAATAGACATTTGGCTTGGGACCTCTTTCTCTTATTATGTAGAGGAAAAAGAAAAGGGAAACGTTAAGAAGACAAAAAATATTTTAGACTTAATTAGCATTATAATAATACCTCTATATTTACGCCAAACAAAGTGTCGGTTCCTTTTATTTATAGTTAAAAATTAATTTAATCGGTCTATTTTATATATCATGTTTGTCTAAAAACCAATCTAAACAATATTGACAAACATAAAGGGTCGAAGTTGACATAATTAGCGAATGCTATTTTTTTTTAAAGAATTTCTGTTCTATTATGTAGTAATGTATTCCTTGGTTGGGTCCTGTGGCTTCAAATTTTGAATTTTCTATGCTAATTTATTCAATTTTAGAGCTACTAATCACACTAAATAATGCTTGAAATGTATAATCTAGCAAGTTTTCGTGATGGTGAAGAAAAATATATAATTAGCCTTTTTGAGATGGTGTTTGGGACATTTGAACATATTTTTGAGTGGTGTTAATATATGTATGGTTAAAGTGTTAGAAAAAGTGATGCGTAGCGGCACTGGAATGTACCATTTATTGCACTTGAGTTACATTCAACTCTTGCCAATTTTTTAATTGAAGCTCATTCACAAATTAATTCATTTATACTAACCTATTGTTGACTTCAGCACAAATATTTTAATTATTTATTATTGTTAATTATTCATTTTTAATAGATAATAATATACACAAACTAATTTACATATATCGCATGCATTCAGGAATAATATAGTGTAATGTCATTGAAATTTAACTTTTATAAGATTGCAAAATATTAAATTGAATTGAAAAATTTTGGCAAATTTTTTGTTTGTGTAAGGTGTGTTTTACTTTATGTCTATTCTTTCGTTAACAAAGCATTATACGCACAAAAAGTATATATTGTTTCATTATTATACATAACTGTGTATAATTATCTATAATATGATTTAATTATATATTTAGTCGATACAGAATATTTACTATACCTAAGACTAAATATTTCAATGTAAGAATAAGTACTTGTGATTGATTTGATACTCACTTGATAAGTTAAACATCCAATCTTAGGTTAAATAGTGAACTCATCATCATTTCTTCTCTCATAATTTCTTAGCAATCAGTATTATTTATTTTACTATTTATTATTTTTTATTATAAATTAGGTTACAGTTAGATATTATTTTAATTATAACTTTAATTAGTGGTTAGGAAGGTTTTGTTTCAATTATAACCCTTTTAATTAATTTCAGTTAAAGTTTAATTATGTTATTTGATTTAGTATGAGGTAAAGATTATAAGTGAAAAAAAGAATCTTTTAAAAACAGTATGAGGTAAAGGGAGGAGAAAAACAGAGATAGAATAATTTACTTTTAAAACAATATATTATTTATATTTTTACTTATTTCTAGCTTTCTTTCTTCTCATTTTATTTCTATTTCTTAGCAAACAAACATTTTTCACTTATACTATATTTTTTTATTCTATTTTGCATTACTACTTTATTTTCATTGTGCCTGTTTTTCTCCTCTTCCCTAAATAAAGCATTAATGTTAAAATTTTCATTGACCTAGTTAAAAACTTTTATCTATGAATTAATTTTGAAAAATATTATAATTTTTTAACCCAACAAAAACTTTATGACTACTTTATTGTATTTGTTTCTGGGAGGTACTGTGAACACGCATTCCCACGATGTATGATCGAATATCCAAAGATTTGAACGTCTCGAATGGAAGATGATACCATAATCTTTTAAATGAGTTTTGGCTATATTTGATTAATATTGAAATTTGTAGTAGAGATATGATGAGTTGGTAAGAATTTAAGTGTAAATATAAATTTTATATTGGTTAGAAATGAGAAAATAGAACATTATATAAGGATAAAAATAATTGTCTTAAGGTCTTGGGTTGAAAGTGATCTCAATGTCTTATGTGGTTGGACTCATATCTAATTGATATTGTATCTCCCAGTGAAACCCCATCTATAGACCTAACAAGTGGTATCAGAGTCTATGGTTAAAACTAGTCTTCTTGACAAGGGGTACGCCATCTATAGACCTAACAAGTGGTATCAGAGTCTATGGTTAAAATTGGTCTTCTTGGCAAGGGGTTCAAGTAAGTGTGTAGACACATAAATTAATTGTCTTAAGGTTTTTTGTTGAAAGTGATGTTAATGTCTTATGTGGTTGAGCTCATGTCTCATTGTTGTTTGGTGTTTGTATCTCTCTAGTGAAACCCTTTCTATAAACCTAACATGGGTTAGACTCTATAAATTAATCTGTTTTGGGTCTCATTAGTGTTTGTATCTTCACAGTAAAATCACTTCTGTAAACCTAACATGGGTCAGATATGTTTTGAGAAATTGCAAAATTTTCTGATTATTAACAAAAATAGGTTAAGTTAACTTAAGGTTAAAATACTCATTTGATCCATGTTTTTGTTGAAAAATCTCAAATAGGTCCTAAGATTTTTTTTAGTCTCAATTAGGTCCATATTTTTGAAAATGTGTAACAATTAGGCCCATT
>Ga0214542_1000444_pt1 | contig 74093 bp, 27 predicted proteins | sample CNSS1metaG_FD_160096 | JGI IMG/M metagenome (GOLD analysis project Ga0214542, IMG submission 160096) | Root nodule microbial communities from cowpea collected in UCLA plant growth center, Los Angeles, California, USA - CNSS1 | ecosystem: Host-associated > Plants > Roots > Nodule | place: USA...
TAACATTAACCAATTTGGTCCCTATCGAAGATGTGACCAAATTTAATTTTTATATCAAAGTTATAATGATGTGAATTTTAATATATTATATAAAAATATTTAATAAAAAATGTGAATTTTAATATAACAATTAAATTTGGCTTTAATTTGGAGAGGGACCAAATTGGTTAATGTTAACAAAAAGTGGGACCTAATTGAACAAAAATAACAAATATAGGGACCAAATTAAATTTAAAACATTGACTTTGACACGTGGCACGCTATTGGGTTGACACATGGACATTTAAAAAAAATTAAAAAAAATTAAAAAAAACCACGAAGTGACATGTGGCACACTCCTGGGTTGACATGTGTACATTTAAAAAAAATTAAAAAAAAATTAAAAAAATTAAAAAAATTAAAAATAAATTAAAAAAAATAAAAATAAAAATAAAAAAATTCAAAAACACCACGAAGTGACACGTGACAGTCACTGTTCATGGTCGTTAATGATTTAAATTGTGTTAGCAAAAAAAGACTCAATTAAATAAAATTGACGAAAATTGGAACCTATTTGAATACAAAACCAAAATTAGGACTTATTTGAAAAAACTTGACGAAAATTAGGACAAAAAAAGTATTTTAACCTTTTTATTTCTACAAAAATAAATAAAAGATAAATAAGAGAGGTTAGAGACATAAATATGGCCTTTAGCATGATATTTTAATAATATCAAGATTAATTCTTTTTGTTTTGACATTTCTTTATGAACATGTGAAGTGGAATATTATACCTAATCTTTACAAATATCGTCGTTTTTTCTTTCCATTCCTAATAACATCAACTTTAACTCGTATTATTGGCTTTTTTAATTTGTGGAATTTTAATCCCGATTAGCCATTAGATGAGAGTGGTGACAAATTTATACTTTGAAACTGTGAATAATGCAAACTATTTGAGTAAGAGAAAGGAATTTTGATTTGATTTTTTTTTAAATTTCTCATTAAAGTTCATACCACCCAAAAAATGGATAATGAATTTTAGATCTCTCAAAATAGTTTGAAATATTAATTTTATAAATGGTAGGTTTTAAATTCCTAAACCTACATTTATTCAAAAATATGTATTTTTAATGTGCATGAAAAGAAAAAAAAAATCATGTTAAATGTAAACGCTAAAAGCCATTTTCTTTTGCCATCGTATTTAGTGTCGTTCATAAATAGTGTTAGTTGGATTTTTTTTTTAATAAATAAAAACAAATATATTAATGGAGTAATTGGGTTACTCCAATCCAATCTGTATATACAACAAGATCAACAATATGAAAAAAAAAAACAATATAATAAGACACTTTTTGATTACCCTCTCTATTATAAGGAAAATCAAACACAATGTGACAAATGTTTATTTTTTGACTATGGTACTATTTCATTACAATATAACGCTAAATTTATAAATAGTTACATATTTGTCATCCTGTTTTTTTTTTTATATTTGTTGTCCAATAATAGTGGTGGTATATATAATGCAATACAACGATAAAGAATTTTTTTCCTATTTTCATATTTTTCTTCAATTTTTCAATATTTGTTTCTAATATTATTTAATATTATAAGATAGTTTTGTTTCTATTTTTCTTCGGTACTTGCATACTCTAAGACTGCTTGATAAATATTAGTGAAATATTGTTTTCATTATATAATATTGGCGAAATGTTTAGCCATAACAGTAATTTTAGTTTTAAAACAAATATTCCTCAAGTTTTTTTTATAAAGAGTCATCCCAAAACAAAAAAAAGAAGAAGAAAGAAACCCAAATTCAAAATGGAAGCTAAAAAAATAAGTGAAAATATATTATCGTTGAGTACAAAGAAAGACAAACAGATATGTCACAGTCACAGAGTACGTGACTTGTTAGGACTAATTTAATACCACACATACACACAGAACTAATTTAATTAATTTTGTTTGAGTTATTAGTTTAAGCAAGATTGATGAATACTTCTATCTTTAGCACCCTCTCACCTTTAAAGTTTTGAATTCATTATTTTTAGAAATAATAAACATTTACGACTTCTTTTATTAATATAATAATAAATAATAATAATAATTTGTTATTATTATTATTATTATTATATTTATAATTATAATTATTCCGTTAAACATTCTCCACCATAAGAACAAAGTGTTCATCCTCAACGTCGTGCGTTTTCTGTGGGCGATTTGCCTGGCTGATGACCCAGCTGCGCCAGAAAACCAACCGTTAAAGCGATGAACAAGCGCCATTAGTGGCAAGCATCTCAACCTATTTCTCACTACACACACATATAAATACACGTTTCAGCAAATCAATTATCAGAGCAACAAAAGCAAACAAAATACAAAGAATAAAACACAAGCTTTTGAATAAATTTGAAGAAGAATAAAATCATGAACACCCTAAACATGAAGTTCGTTGTCGTGGTGGTGTGCCTTGCCGTGTTCATCGGAACCACCTGGGGCAATGTGCTCGAAAGCGCCAAAACCACTGCAGGGGATGCCAAGGACGCCGCCGCCCCAACGGTCAAAGCTGCCAAGGACTCCGCCGCGTCAGCCGCCGAAACTGCCAAGGATGCCGCCGCACCCGCTTTTGATGCCTTTGCTCCCTCCGAGGAAGGTGCCGGCGCACCCTCTGAGTCTTTTGCTCAGTGGGCTTACGAGAAAATTTCCGGGTAATCTTTTCTCTCGTGATTTATATAGTTTCGACATTCATCTTTGTTTACTGATAAGATTATAATTGTTGTGACAGTGGTTTGGGGTTGAGAACCGAAGAGGACAAGTCAAAAGACGAGGACAAAAGTCGTTGAAAATGACAAGTTACAATTCTAAGTAAGAGGATGCGAAGGCTACTTAGTAATAGATGATCAAGAACTTCAATTATGTTCTTAATGGGAAGTTCTAGTAATGTGGCTACCGTTACATCAGAATCAGTGTAACGAGTCAGTTTTTTTTTTTTTTTTTTTTTCTATTTTTCTTTTTCTTTGCATAGGGAAAGGGTGGTTGGTTGTGCCCTTATACCTTAGTTCCCATGTTGCACTGGTTTTGTCACTTGGCTGCCACAACTCTAATAATAAATATACTTTTTTGTGCTCATATTTTCTTTTCCATCTTATCTTTATCTTTCATCCACTTTTTCATCATCTCATCAAAACACTTCACTCTACTAGATTGCTATTCAAATTTTATATAAAACTGTCATCTTATTTTTACTTTGTTTTCTGGTTTGGAAAATTTATATGCAAGAATTGCAAATGAAAAAAATATGTTTTCAATGTTTCCTATACAAATATTTAAAAACAGGACACATTTATAATAAGGTAGCAATTTTGTGATTAAACGTAAAAGAGTGCATTTTCTCAGAATAAAGAGTGCGTTGGTTGTGTGAATTGAATAAATGATCGAGAGATAATAGAAAAGAAGGTTAAATCATCTTTTTAAAAAGTGAAGAAAAGAAAGAGTAGGTGAAACTCACGTCAAAATCTATTGCAACCATGTATGAGACGAAAAGGAACGTAATGTATAAATAGATTCCTTTAATTTTGTGGCCGCAACCACTCCACTGAATGATAATCTACTCAAGGTTATGATAGAAGTAACCTTCACACAGATGTGAAAATGAGTTCTAACCTATAAATCAACTCGGCTCATCACGAATTAGATCGAATTGGATTAAATTTTTTTTACAAATTTCAATACGAATTAATTTTTGACTCTGGCTCACCTAGAACCCAGTTCACCTGGATTGTAAACCGGGTTGGCTCACTAACGTCACACAAGTATTTTTTGTTAAATTGGACTTTATATTTGGGTCATGTTAAGTTATTTTTTTAGCCAACACAGATAATTTGTATTTTGTGTGTTTTTGTTATTTTGATTTGTATTTGGATTGTGTTAAAATTTATTTAGATTTTAATTAGAATTATAATTTAGTTTTGACTAAAAAAAATATATTTTTTTAATTGAGTGAATCCATGAGCCAACTCGTTTAACCCACCAACCCGCGGTGGGCTGGGTCTGGTTAAAAAGTGGGCTGGGTCTGGTTAAAAAATTTTTGACTCGCTAAAAGTGAGTCGGGTTGGGTTGGCTCACAAGTGATCAACTCGTGGTGAGTCGAGTCGGGTCAGGTCGGATTATCCGTTTTGACAATTCTACCTTCAAAAACTACCATTAGGTGACTTTTTATTTAAATTAAAAATTCTTGCTCATAAAAGTGATAGATTTTTAATATTGTTTCTTATGAAAAGTTTAAGATTGGCAAGGATACATTAAAATTTAAATACTCTGAGAAATTAATATTTGAAGTGACTTAAAATTTGATTCTACATGGGTGAGGCACCTCAGAAAAGTATTTGATTTAGGAGTAAATGTTTGATAAAAATGTATCATGAAAATTAGGAAAATGGGAATAAGAAGAGTGAGGTTTTGAGAAGATTGGTGATACCTTATGCTGAAAAGTTCAATAACAAAAATTTGAAGGAAGGTCCTTTGGTGATATGATATGAGTGTATGGAATATATGAAGTACAGAATGGTTTGAGTGGGAGTGACTTTAGGTAAGTATAGTTAGAAAAAGAAGGTGATGAAAAATTGGTGTGGAAGAGAGATATTAGAATTCGTTCAGCATATAAAATATTGTAGAATATTATGAGATAAGAGAGTGATTTTTTTCTGATGAATCGTGTGGCCACCACAGACAATTTAGGTAGTAGGAGAGTACAGGTAGCTTGTACCTTATGCACAATGTCTGGAACACCCCAAAAAATGTTATACACTTTTTTTTTTTCTGATGGTGACAAGCGATTCTCAGCATCTATGTGGTTAATAAGGATTGTATTTTATATAATTAAATATTAATTGTTAGTATTTTATTAATAAAAATTATTAAGAAGTTTATTTTAAATTTAACTTAATCTTATAAATTTAATTTATAATATAAGATTTATACTCACTTATATAAATTTAAATCGTCATATTTCTAATTAATATAAAACTTTCAACATAAATAATTAAACTCTCAATTTTTTCTATTTTTTTTATAAAATTATTCGTAACAATCTTATAACTTTCAAATTTTAGTAGAAATTTAAACTCATAATCTCTTTCATACTTTTAGTGGTAAATAAGGATAACTATGGTTTCAATCGAGTTATGCAACAATTATATGAGTTTTGCATGTTTGGTCTGAGTGGTACTAAAGTCAATATGATTTGGAAGATCATGTTGATGACAAAGATGTAGTGCATATGGGATGAGATAAAATTAAGTAATCATTATAAATGAAAAGGTAAACGAGAAAAGGGATATGTTTGGGTGATCGACGCTCAGGTAGAACCATGAATTCTGATCTTAGAAGGTTGAAATAATGAAATATTCTTGCAAGCCCTATAGCGACTTCAATAATCTTGAAGAAAACTATGTTACAGAGTAACTCTATGGTCTCTATTAGGAGGAGATGCTCAAATTATAACTAGAGTGTAATTCGCTCTCGAAACTTCATCGCCTCGCCAGTATACAATTCTTATTTATAATCCCCTTAAAATGTATAATAGGATTATAATTTCTACTTTAAATATTTAACATTAAAGGAATGAAAATATTTTTTATATTAAATATTTGATAATAGCTGTCATGATATTTATTATTTTATTAAAATAAACTAATTATTATTGAAATAGGAAAAAATGTGCACCAATACGGATATAAATATTGGAAGACTCCAAAAATTCATTATCATTTTCTTCTCTATCAACTTAGATCTCCCCAAAAACCTTTCTTTTTTTTTAAAGAATTTTGGATCAACTTCTATCCATTGTGAAGAATTAACACTACTCGAGTAATTTATGCGAAAAACCTTATTAAAATCCTTAGTCAATCTCTCTTAATAGTGAGTTCGAAAATTCTACTCATCCTCTAAGAGCAACATGTTTTCCCTTGCATGCAAGCTCATTCATGTCGTCTCTATCTTTCTTAATGAATTTCTATTTGTTAATAATCTTGAAAAAATTTGCCTTGATCATTGATCAAACCTTTGATGTTGTAGACAGTGATTTTTCAAAGTGAGAAGAGCAGAGTTAAGAATTTATGAGAGGAATAGATTTTTGGGTTTGTACCGTGAAGTTTCCAAGTGGGGGTGAAACTACCAGTGTTATTATATTATGAAATTGGTATGAAAGTAGTGATGAAAGAGTTAGATGAGTAGAAACTTTATTAATTGAATATGATTTTTGGGATTGGATGACTATGCGATCTCTTTGAGTTTGGTTGTTTGAGTGTCTCCCATGTAGTGAGCAGTGGCGGAACTTGCTCGATATTTATGGAGGTGCCAAAATATACTTAAAATTTATATATTCAATTTATATATTTAATTATGGATCCGTAAGATTATTTAATTTAATAATAATTGAATCAATACTAAAATTTTTAGTTATATTTTGTTTTTAATGTAAATAATCATATCGTCAGTAAAAAACATTCATCTTCCGTTTTATTTTGCAATCTTATTTTGATAATTTTCATTGTAGAAAATTATCTTTCTGATATAGTTGTAAAAACAAGAAGAGTTAAAATAAGACGAGACGGATTAAAAAATCAATCAAGTAAATGTAATTGACTTCCTATTTTTGTCAAAGATTGATTTTTTCTATTTTCTTCCTCACAGTAGCTTCCATTTTATCACTTTTAAATAATTAATTTATTCTTTTATTTCTTCATTAATATACTTATGTTTAAAAAAAATACTAAAATATAATTTATCATAATCTAAATAAATATTGTGATACATAATTAATAAAAGAAAAATATATGATAATCAAGTCACAATTAAAAACCAGTTATTAAAAAACACTTAGTGCATTGCTTTTTATTCGATATTTATAAAAATGAATATACCAAATGCTCATGAGATAAAAAATAATATTAATTATTAAACTAATATTTCACTATCAATTGAGAAAAAATGAATTACTTTTCTCTTCAATAATAGAAGAAAGCATACAAAAATGAGAGCACAAAATAATGAATTTGTGTTCAACTTTCTTTTTTTCTTCATAAACAAAATAAAACAAAACAAGTAAAAGTCTAAAGTGGATACAATATGTGAGAAACTCAAAAAACAGTGAGAGAGAAAATAAAAAATATCTTAATAAATTTATTTATTTTTTATTAAATTTGATTTTATGCTTTATTATTTATTAGCATTAAATGTTATATTTTATAAAATAAATAAAAAGATACCTATTTTAATTCTTATCAATTCCCAATATATACTTTTATTATTTAAAAAATTCCAAAACATTAAATTTCTTATACATAATTTAAAAAATTAAAAACAAAAAAAATTTCATATAACATAAATAAAAAAAAATCAAAAACGTTGTGGGGGCCACGGCTCCCCCCTTCCCTTCGTTGGTCCGCCTCTGGTAGTGAGGTGATTATACTGAATTTATTATTATATGAAAATAACGCTTAAAGAGGGTAGAAGCATAGAAAATTTTGAATATAAAAATATGAGGAAATGAATTATTAAGGAATATGAAGTTTATTGAGGGATCTATTATTGAGAAATTTATAAATTTATTTTGACAGTGTTTGATTTGGGTTACTTGGTTAGGACATGTGATTTTGAAAATTTTGTTTGATTGATGAGTTAATTTAATTAGGAACATGGATACATATGTTATCTTCTCTGGTAATCGGTTACATGTCGAGTGTAATCAATTACAAATGGGGGCTTTTTAAGAAATTTTTAGAATTCAAAGTTTTTATGTTAGAGAAATTTATAAATAATGATGCTTTCATATCTTGATTTGAAATGATGATTGGACTAACTTGTGTTTGTCGATGTATGTTTGTTTGAAAAATTTTGGATATGATACAGTAGTTTAAATTAGTTACGTCAAAGGGGATTACTAATCTACGATTAGTCAAAGTGTATTAAAGGGGATTTGTTATATGAGATTATTTTGACTCTACTAGTATATAACTCATGAAGAAGATAGTCAGGTGGTGAGAGTCAAAGGAGATTTCACTTGGCAGATGGTATGATGTGAAAGACGACCATACTCAGGAAGCTAGTAAGGTTAACCTTGTCATGACTAGATGAGATACGTGAAATTCATTTTATAACAAGTTGTAGGTTGTAGAAAAGAATGAGATTGTGGTAAGTATGATATGTGACGAGTCTCATGAGTCCATTAAATACACTAGTCTTCCGGAAACAGAGTCTATATCTATTTTGTTATTGATTAGATTTGGAATGATGTTTTTTTGAGCCATTGGACTTAGCCATGTGGGATGATACCTGATATTTGAATTGATAAATGTGAACTAATTGTATTTTTTGGCGGATTCATGAGATTTATTGTTGAATGGGTTATTGGAATTAAGTAATGAAGTTGTATAAATGAAAAAAAAAACCACTAAGTTAAGGATTGATTTCTGACAAAGATTTGTTTTAATGATATTTATTATAAATTATTTTTGTTTTCGTATTAAGCTTATTCTTTTAAATGCATCATGTGAGTTCTTATGTTGGTCTCTAAAGAGAATAGTCACTAACAGATCTTGATTAAAAAGTTTGAAGGGGTCAAAATAATATACTCAAATTATATATATTTAATTATTATTACTAATATAACAAAAGTATATATAATTTAGTATTGAAATCCTTGTGTGTTTTTCCTTAAAAAATTATAGTTTTGAAATTGTATTTGATATGAAACTCATTTTAAATAAGTTTTTCTAATTTCACCTCTTTCCCTATATTCTCATATTTGAAAATGTTTTCTTATCATAAGTTCCAAAAAATTAATATGAAACATTTCGCCTATAATTCAAAAAAACTAATATGAAACTTTTCACTTATAATTATTTGAATCTTAAAAAATGGTCTAATTCAACAATTGAATTCTTAGTATCATGATTGTATGCTTAAAAATAGGTGTAGAAGTAAATTTGTAATGTTTTCATCTTCAAGGGTATCTTCCCTTATATCACTTTAAAAAAATAATCAATTATTTTATTTTTCATCAATATACCTATTTAAAAAAAATTAAGACTAGAAAATAATTTTTCAAAATCTAATAAAAAATGGAGAGACGTAATTACTAAAAACAAATATGATAATCAAGTCACATTTAAGAAATGGTTATGAAAAAACATATAGTACATAAATTTTCTTTTTATATTCATAAAAAAATAAATATACAAAAAACTCATAAGATGAAAAAAAAAACTAAATATCAAACTGAATGAATGAGAATAGAAAGAATCGAAAGCGATGAGAAACTTAAAATGAGAAAAAATAAAAAATATCAATAAATTTTATTATTCTTTATTAGGTTTAATTTTTAATTTTATTATTTTTTAGTATTAAATATTATATTTTATAAAAATAAAATAAAAATCAATCTAAAAAATTAAAAAAAAATATATATTTTAAAAATTCTTGAGGGCCAAGGCCCCTCTATGGGCCTTCTAAGGTCTGCCACTAGTCGCTAAATAAGTATTTGTGTTATAATATATGGAGAAACGAATTAAGATGATTCAAAAGTTTATTTTTTATCAAATATACTTCAATATTATTTATAATTAATTTGATATATTGCTATTTTAGGTATATTATTACTCATCATTTTTTATACATTAGCTTACCCTTGTACTTGTATGTCTCTTGTTATCTTTCTAATGTGATGATCTTATATTTTCATACACAGGAGCAATGTTAGGAGTTGAGGATGACAGTAGTACAGATAGAAATATCTTAGATAATTTGTTTTAAAACAACAATTGTATTAAGTTTCTTTTTATGTTTTGAAGTAGTTATGAGTTCATTTGAATGTATTTTAAAACACAATGCGGTCTAGCTTTAAAAACTGTAGTATGAATCGGTTTTTCTTCCATTATTAATATCACAAAGACCTTATAATTATTGAGTAGTTAATCAATACATATATTAAATATATTAGATAAAATTTAGGTTGTTACAAATATACTTATTATTGGATGAATTTAAGAATAAAACAAAAATTTAATATCCATTAGAAATTGAAATAAGGATAAAAATATTTGTTTTCATAATAGAAATGAAATAATGAAATTCTTTCTCACGTCACTCCGTTGCTATTCCTATTCTCTATTCAATGAATATTGTCTCCAACCCAACTTCACAATACTTTCCTGTAATACAAGATGTTAAAAAGTCACCAAGAATTTTAAATTTACAAAATAAAGAATAAAAAACATTTTCTTCAAAATTAATTGTATATTAATACATATTTTTTCTTTAATAAACACACGTCACAAGTATTAAAAATTAAACGCGAGTTCAATTATCTAAATCCTTAACAATATTTAAAAAAAATCATATTAAAATTATATTTGATTATACTAAAAACGAAATGAAAACACTTCTTGTATTAAACAGATTATTTACCTCGTTCTTATATTCAAGAAACATAAGTGAGTTCATTTGAGTAGATTGCTTAGTTTTTGAACTAAATAACTAATCCAGGCCCATTTTTTTTATTATCCATCATTTTTTTGCATTTAATTTTGACATACTTAGTTCATATTTAAGTCAATTCTATATTTTCTAAGATATTATAATGGTTAGTGTGGTTCTAAATCTAACGGAGATTTAACAGTTACGGAAATTCATTTTCTAATAGAAAATAAAGATTTAGTGGGAATCTTATAACTTATAAATAGAATAAAACTCTGTAACTTTGGATTAAATTGAATGAAATTGAAATTGTGAGAAGTTTCTCATCTATTTCATTGTAATAATATTTATTCCATTTCTCATGTTTTCATTTTATATTACCTATTGTTGTTAGTTCAGTTTGGTGTTGAATTTAAGATCCATATATAAGGGATATTAGTTTTCTAGAAATAGTTTACATAAAGGGAAATTCAGTTGTTGCAAACTTAATATTAACATAATAAGCCATTTACATATGGAACTATGAATTAGTGGCATTCTGGTTTTGAAAAATGAAAATGAAAGTAATGTAAAATAGGAGAAGTTATTTAGTTGAATGTTGTAAGTGAACAAAAAGTGTTTCAAGTAAAAGTATATTATTGTAAGTTTCTAAAACTTATTTTAAAAGGTAGTTTGGTTCGAACTGAACTTATTCCTAAAGATAATTTAATTCACTACATTATATTATTGTATGTGTATGTAGAATTTTGTTTGTGGACACCTTGGGCCGTAATATGTGTATGTAGAATACAAAGTGGGTCCTGCTATTGGCACCTCTATCTTTGCTTTAGACATTCCTAGTATTTGCCTTAGTAAAAAAAACACACACACACACAAAACATGGTTATATTATCTATTGAAGCAACCTATTGTATTACGACTTCAAATACATAATGAAAATAAGTTTTCTGTCTTGAGAAATTTCACAACACGCCAGAAAAAGGTTTAGTTGTGCAAATCATAACACATGATCCATTGTATAGTGAATCTCCTATACAGAAGAAAATCTTTTTCCGTAGTGCTTTTATCATTTTGCACCCTGTATTCCATAATGAATGTGTAATACGAATCCAACTAGAGCGTAACATTATTGGAAAAACAACTGGGTGAAAATAAAACAAACAAATTATATTGTAACTAAAATCTAATTAAATTCAATATTTTGAATTCTACCAAACCTAAACCAACATAAAATTTAAGTTTTTCCATGAAGGTCACAGTAATTGTGACATATTATTCCATAATGTTTATGTTTGGATGAGATAATTTAGGTGATTAATTTATTTATTTGAAGAATTTAAAATTTTTGATACTAAAATTATTTATTTGGATAAGATAATTATAAAGAAATTTAAATTTAATGAATTTTGAAAAGTATTTTAAATGAATAAAAAAATAAAAGAATTTTAAATATCTTAAAAAAATATAAAAATTTTGAAATTTCACTCTTTTTCATTTTACTCACGAAAGTCGAGCTAAGTCGGTTCAAACTAAAAGTAATCAGCCTAAACAGACGAATCGATCCAAACCAAAGGTAGATTTGAGTTTGGACCTAAGATACTAAGTTAACTTTAATAATAGTAATAAATTATTAAAAATATTTAAATTTATGAATAACTATAATATAAAATTGATTTTTCATATAAACTATTATATTTTTACAAACTATTTAAGTGAAATATAACTATAAATATATGCGTATATATTTGATTTCTACTTTTTGATAATATCATATTTGTATATTTACCGTTGTTATAGTTTTTTTTATTAATAAAATAATTTTTTTATAATGCTATTTGTAAGTATTACTTATATATATAACATTTACTTATGTATATTTATAAATATGTAATTATTTATACAATAATATATAACTAGGATTTAATGTTTAGATTTAAATCTCTGTAATAAAAATAAATTACAAAAACAACGTTGACCAACCGAATTCTTATTTGTTAAAAAAAAAAAAAAAACAGGTTAAGAACAGTAAATAATTCTAAAAGTGTTTGCCTTTTTGTAAATTTTTGGATAAATGGGTTCTTTACAGGAAAAAAGAAAAATCTTACTACTGTATGAGAGAATCTTTCATTAGTTTCTCTCTCTACCCGTGGGTGTTTGTGTTAGAGTTGGCTTTATGTGCCTGCTTGCTGCAACAATAGCTTGTGAGGGAGAAAAATCGTATTGCACTTTTATACATACATAGTATATACATATCTAAAAAGCATGAAATCTCTGTCCTTCTCTCCCTGTTTCTTTTTACTTTGGTTATGCCATGATTTTATTCATGTAGACCACACACCCACACATTGAATACCTTAGAAAGGCATTTTGAGAAAAGAACGGGTATTGTCTCCTTATTCAGCTGTCGGTGTCCTATTACAGGACAAATTTGACAATATTGTGTGGTTGGGTGGATGTGGTGGTGGGATCCTATTTTCTCCAAAGCCCTCATCTTTGATTTTCAACAAAAGTGAACTGGTTCACGAACCCAGCTTTGCCTTCCATCATTATCTCTCAGTATAATGCATGAAATGCACATTCTCATCACCATTAATGCTTACAACCTAATTTATGAATATATCGCAGTTTCATGCATCATTTTCTTCATCTTTTTCATTCTTATGTTTTAGGCTTAATTTTCTACAGGCAGAAGTGTTTATATAGATCAAAGGACACAACCTAGATGATTGCCCATGGAAATTGAATGGTTAATTTAATTAATAACAAACAGATGAGAATACACAATAGCGTAGCAGCTTTCGACTAACGTGTGTAGCTAGCTAGCTTAGCGACCTATTTTCTTATATGTGATAGTATTCACATCTAAGATTTTGAAGTCTCTGAGTGTTTTTATTAAACACAAAAATTCAAAAGAAAAAAAAATCAACAATTAATCTGAAAGAGAAGGAATTTGATTAATCTAGGCTTACATTTGCTTCTTCTTCATGGCTTGCTTGCTGTTGTGCATCCAAACCTTGAAAACCTGTCTTTTTACACCAACCTGAGAGCAAAACTGATGCAGTTCCTGTTCATCTTGTCTCTGGATCTTCCACCCCAGTTTCTCAGCAAACTCCATCATCTTATCCTTTTGTTGCGGTGAAAACTTGGTCCTGAACCTCTTCTTCGACGATGACAGTGGTGGCTGCACTGATAACAATTGCCCTGCATCATCGCTCTGAAACATGTTGAGATCTTCGCTCGACGACTCAGCTGGGGTTCCCCCAAACCCCAACATCGCGGGCTGAACCGGCCCACCAGAAGGGGTAGCCACCACGCCGTGGAGATGAGATTGCGGAGAATGAAGAACGGTGTTTCTATTGGTTTTGCCGGGGTAAGTGAGGTGGTAGTTGAGAACATGCTGTGATGATTCGCCTTCAGATTCTTTTCTGTGGAAATTGCGGTGGCACTCACAAGCAGCACACTTGAAGGATTCCGGGGTGCCTTCTTCTCCATTTGGCATAAACTCCCCACACCCATCTGTGACATGGCCCCCCATGCTGGCAGCATGATTCTTCAGACATTCTCGGTATCTGAATGTTGTCGTGAAAGTTCCTGTGGAGTGTGGTTGTGTTCTCGGGGTGGTTATGGCAGGAGGAGAAACAGGAGTTGGATCTGGATCTCTTCTGGGTCTGGGAGGGTTTGGTGGAAGAGAAATAGGGGGGTTGAGAGGATGATGATGATGATGATGTGAAGTTGTTTGGGGTGGATCAGTGAAAAGCAATGTGTGAGATTGAGGAGGTTGCTCACTTCTTTCCCCTATTGGTGATGATAACTTGGAGGAAGATGAATTTCTATTGGGGAGGTTATAACCCAAAGTGCTAGGCATCTCTATTACCTTATCTTGCTCTCTCATGTCCATTAAAGAAGGCCAAGATCTAAACTTAATCTCATTCCCCTCTATTTTGTTTTTCTTCTTATTTTAATAATCTAATCTAATCTAAGCTCTTCAAATGATCATATTCTCCTTAACTGTGATTGTGATCATCCTGTAGTGTGTTCAACCCTAATTCATCTCCTCTAATTAAGAACAGACTTAATCACACCAATAACAAAGTTTTTTCCTGTGCTCACTTGATATTGACGTTGTATGAGCTAAACCTACCAATTAAATTCCAGTGGTGAGTATTAATAACAACACTATTAACCGTATACAGTAGCAGCAGCACCAGCACGGGGAAAGTGTAAACAAAGTTGTAAGAGTGCAATTTTTGTGAAAAGGAAAATTCTTAAAGACAGAGAGAGAGGACAAAATAAACTGATACACTGTTGGAAATTGAAGGAAGCTAGACGAGGCTATCAACTGGGGCCCTAGGGAGTGTGAGGTAAATAAGAAGTGCAGGAAGCTTAATTGCACCAGCAAAACCTTGGGAAGAGAGAGAGAAAGAAGCTGGAAAAGAAATTAGAGAGTATATAAAATATAACAGGTTTTGACATAGAGACAATTGTGAAATGAATGTTAATTTATGAGAGGGCATAGAAGAAGATGTTGTTTGGTAGCATCCATGAAGCAGCAGAAAAATGAACTAAAAAAAAGGAACAGTGGGGTTGTTTTGCACTCACGGAGAGTGATGACTACATTGCAAGTTTTGTCTTGCAGAACAACCGACAAGAGGTCATGTTGGTTCTCTATCTCTCCCACACCCTGCACGCTGGTCCAGCTCCTAATTATTGCCTTTCTCTGCCACTCTTTCAAACCCTAACCTAAACTCAAACCAAAACCCTTCAAATATAACATTTTCAATGAGTGGGGAATGCTACAGATACACCTCTTTTGCCACCAATTTTGGTCTCACCAAAGTCTTAAGCACTTCCATTCTTGTTACATGTAAATTTACAGGTAAAATACCAAAAAAAAATTTCTCACTATGTTGACTACACAGATAAATATAATAAAATTCAGTTATATTATAGATATAAATTAGTGTGTTTTGTTTGACTTTATTTTTAAAGTTTCTATATTAAATTAAATTATCTATTTGGTTAGTTTTTCTAATAAAAGCATTACATAATAATTCCATCACATAAATGTTACGGGTCATAAAACAAAAGTGATTTGGTGTATTCTTTTATGGTAGGAATTAAATAAATGTTAGAATTTACAACCATATATTCACTCTATTCCATCAATTAAGCCACACTCTTTGATTTGCTGCGTCAAAGGACACTGAATTTCTCTTAGAATCTATATTCTGCCCATTTAAAATATTTAACACAGTTTTTAGTCAAAATTGTAAATTTTAGTTGTAGTATTAGTCAAAATTGTAAAATACACTTTTGAATTGTTTTATGAGTAATACTTTAGCATTTGTTGCTTTTATTTAATTTTATTTTGATGGACCATGACACTTGTTAAATTACATAATAATGTTTTTGTTCTAGAAGTTTTAAAAAAAATACTAGTCTCTTCAAAGATAATTTTTTTTATCCATATTTCACAAAAATAAGATAGTGTTTTAGAGATTACATTATAATCAATATCCTTTTTCTTCAATTTTATGAAATAAAGTTTAACACTTAAATATCTGAAATTTGTTTGATGAGTTGCTAGTTTAATTAGGTAGATAGTAAATTATTTGATTAATTTTAACTTTTATAAACATATTTCGAAAATATTTTAAATAATTTATTTTAAATTTTTTAATTTGTTATAAGTTACAAGTTACTTTAACTAAATTATTCAATTATTTATTATTATTATTATTATTATTTTATACTTATTTAAATTATAGCATTATTTTTTATAAGTATTAGATTGTTTTTTAACTTTTAATATGTTCGAATTGAAAATTTTTAACATTATATTAAAGTAACCAGAGTTTCATCGTAAGATAATATGTAAAAGCTATACACAACTAATAATTTAATAAGTTAATTAATCAGCCTAAAAGTTATACAATAAAAATCTGTGATTTTACTATTTATAAATAAAATTTAACATGTAAATCTCTTAAATTTTGTTTCATGACTACCATATATACGAACTAACACCAATGGTGTTCCTATTCAATTCAATAGTTCTACTACATGTTTAGGGATTGAGATCATAGATAATTTAAATATTTTTTTCATCTTTAATACATTTTTAAAAATAAAATTATGATGAAACACCTGTTCTAAAACAAATAATATTTCATATGCATACTAAATGATTGCGAAATAATTAGAATTGGGAAGATAATAGACATAAATTGAAATTACAGCCATTTTATCGTCAGATTTGAACTTAGGAAGAAAATAGACATAAATTAAAATTCCATTTATTATAAATCGATATATACTTTAAATGAATTTATCATAGCTTTTGTCTAGAGAATAAGTTACGACAAATAATCAATTTATATCTTTAAAAATTTTTTTGGACGTATATATAGAAGAGAATATTTAAAATGAATCAAATTATTAGTACATAAATAAAAAATTATTTATTATATTAAAATTAAATTACATAAAAATCTTTAATTTATTTTAAAAACATTACATTGTCCTTCTCTCATACATTCTTTAAGTTTTACAAATATTCCACAAACTTTTGTTTTTTAAGATTACATATACAAATATAATTTGATAAAACAATATTTTTGGTCTGAATTTAAAAAAGTGGTTTGTTCTTTTGCTCATGTTTTCTCCGTATTTCGTACATGCGTGAGACACTTTAAGGAAGTACATGACAGACACCTGGGGTGCTGGGGACATCAAACTATAAAGATCTATTCACATAAATTAATAATAATAAAATCCAATGTTTTAACTAAAGGTATAACATAAGCAAGATACATAGGTTAATTAAAAAAGTTATATTAGGCCAGTTCAACTCGTTTTGTAAGTACATTGTAATTTTTTAACTCGGTCCCGTGATGAATAATGGAACTTTTAATTTGGTCAAATAATTAATTTAATTTAGACTGCAATTTTCAAATTTATGGGATTGTGGATAAATGATAAATATATTTGAAAGTATGAGATGTTAAAATATATAATGATATTTAAGATGAAATTGACATAGAAAGAGATAAAGGTAATTTGTTTTGAGTGAGGTGTGGGTTGATGAAATGAAAGTAAAGTGAGAAAGTGAATGAAGAAGTGTTGGAGAATTGCAGAGTTTTGTCGTGTTGTTAGGGTATGCGAGAATCAGAGTATCTCTCTCTACTCGAGGCTGTTTGTGTTTATGTTGGTGGGTTTGTGCGTGTGCAGCAATTTCTGCAACCCACTCTTTTGGTTGGACAAGGGATTTACTTTACCACCTCACTTCTTTCACGCTACAAACAATTTATGCAATTTGGTTTTCGTTTCGCTTTCACGCTTCAACTTCTGTCTGTGCTCTTTAGGTTATGTTCTATTTCTCAAACTGGGGATCACACGTTAAACTCCACTACTCAATGGGACGCTGCAATCTTTGACTCTTTCTTCGTGTAATTTATGAAAAGGTTTAATTATTCGGAATATGATTCAAAAATTTTAAAATGATATTTACTTTTAAGTTTGTTTTAATTTAGTATCTAAATTCGAAATTGTCAATGACACGAAAAAACTAAATTGAAATCAAGACAATGATATTTGGAAAGTACCTTGTCACATGACGTTACTTTATCACGTGCCACTGACAATGTCACATATCACGAATTTGACACGTGATAATATTTTTTTTTAAATTCAAAAAAAAAATAAAAAATCAAAGGTTGACACGTGATACGCCGTTAACAGTGTTTGCAAAAAATTAACAAAATTTATTACATTGATGTACAATTTTAAATTTAGATACTAAACTGAAACAATATGTTACCAGTAATTAAACCTTTATGAAAAATATCACTTAAATCTGCTTTTTTATTCTTTAAACTTTAATGCAAAATTAAAATACGTTATTATCTTATTGTTCTTAGAGTTTGATCTTTAAATTTCAAAAATAAATATCTTCTTACTTTAATTGAGTTAAATAAAATTTAAATATTAAATAATGTTGTAGGTTAACATTTGAATTGTTTAGCTTGTTTGATATATTTCAATTTAAATGATTATCTAAAATATTAGTTTATACATGAAAAGAATATAATATTGTTGAATTAAAATGATTATATTTATTATTTTTAAAATTCAAAATTAAAATGTATCAAATTTTAAGATATAAACTATTTTAATTTTTTTTTCAAATAAATTCAAGGACTATAAATATATTGAACCAAAAATCATTCCTAGACACTTTTTCTATTTTTTTTCTTCAAATAATATCTTATATCTTTTAATTAAACAATTAGTACAGTCTTATTTTTAAGTTTGGAATTTAGTTGTAGGGAATCGAATTTTAAACTATAACTGAAAGAAGACCGGTTACAAAATCAATTAGAATTTGATCTTTAGATAACTGAATATCAAATTGGATTGTTCTGCTTTCCAAAATTGAATGTGTAATTCTCAAATGTCTCTCTTAGATAGAAGACGTCGAACATGAACAAGTGACACCGGAATAAGAAAGAATCTGAGAATTGGTAAGATGATAAGTTCAAATTTCAATTATAATAAATGTTTAATGGTTCTAATATTATATTAAAATAATAAAATTAAATTTAACTTAAATTTTACTATCACTCACATATTATAAAGTAAAAATTGGAATTAGTATCTCTTCTAAATTATTTCGCTACATTTAATAAGTCTCACATCGTTTAGGAGTCGAGGTCAAACACAGTTTGTATAATCCTTCCTCCATCCACCCTTCGAGACGCCTTGTAAGAACGATACTTCAGAAATGCAATGGTCGTTTCTAACGATGGTTGCTGAACCAACTTGGTTCGAGTCAAAATGTTGGCACTAAATTGTAATATTTAACACAACATTATTTCATGGAACTAGATCATGAAAATCCTAATGCTCAAATTTTAGATTTTGTAAGGGTGGTGAAATTGATTTTATTGTCCCTCCTAGGAGAAAAAATACATCTTGACTTCATTCTTGACTGAGTTCTTTTTGTATCATACTTTACAACCTTAGAATTTCCATCCCCATATTTTGTCAAAGATCATCTAAATTTTTAATGCCTAACAAAATCTCTTCAATCGATCAATTGCAAATTTGAATATACAATTAACTCATCTCCCCGATAGATTCAATTACCACAAAACTCACCACAACAATTCTATGTCTATAGTGGAATTCAATATGGTGGAAATCACCTAGCGAAATAAAACATTATCATCTAAGGAACACAACAGCTAGTGCAATATATTGGAAATCAAAATTAGAACAAGTATTATTGAAATTAACATAATCCTCTTGTAACATGAGATGAAGTCTTTTTTTTTCTTTTTTGAATTTTTGTGTGTGGTGTGTGTTAGTGGATTAGGCTTAAGGTGTGCTAAGTTAGATAATATGATATATTAACTAAGCATATGCTTAATAATTTAAATTGTTCGATGTAACACTATAAATTATAATATTATTTAGATGGATAATTCAATCCAATGTGCAACCTTTGATGTTATATTTCTTAAGTGTCTTTATAAGGTGTACATGATTCATCTAAGTATCACATTTTGTTTATTACTAAATGTGTTTTGACTATTGAAAATATTTTAAAAAATTTTACTTTAAGTTCTACCCTTCATAGTTTTTCAAAAACTTAAGACTAAATTGTTACAAAATTTAAATATTTTTACATCTTAACAAACTCGTTGTTTGAATAAATTTTAAGCCAAAATAATAAATGGTATCAAAACAAGTATAAATGGAGAAAAAAAAGGGTCGATTAAAAAATGTGACTAATGAGTGAAGTATGATACAAATTCATACCAACACAATAATCAATTCATACCAACACAACAATTAATTCATACCAAGATAGTAGCGTAGAGAGAAATTGAAGCAATTTTAGCGTTTGTTTAAATTGAAGCAATTTGTACCTCTCCTCCTCGACGGTGTGGCAGTGAAAGCAGAAGAGCTCATCCTCGACGGTTGGTGCTTCCAATACCCACAGCAGCGTCCCTCCACGACAGAACTCAAACTTTCGCTACCCTTGACGGCGAGCTTCCGCAGCGAGCCGAACCTCACGGCAGATGACGGTGGAAGGCAGCCATGGCTCCGATCGGTCTCGTTGGGTGGTAGGGATGGCTGGGCAGTGGGTTGGCAAAGTGGGCAATGGGTTTTGGCTTGGTGGAATGTGTTGTAGAGATGGCACGACGAGAACAAAGAAGAGAAGTGGAAAATGAAACTAGAAAAAGGGAATCACAATTCTAAATTCTGATTTCATCGACGACATTACCGTTGGTAAATCCGTCGGAGTACTAAAACAAAGATGTTACCAACGACTGACATCCGTCGATAAACACATCCAACAATTTTCATCCTACACGTTACTAACAGATATTGTCTGTAGGTAAATTCAACATATGCATTTGTCGATAATTTCGTCAGTAATGATCAATTTCCGACAGATCATAATCCGTAGAAACGACTTCGTCGGTAATTAGCGTTTTTCTAGTAGTGCATGAATGTTGTAAAATAATAATATCAAATCCATAAGGATCATATATTTAATTTTTTAATTTTATTTACTTCGTTATGGATTATATTTAACTTTTAAAACCTAAGTGCCTCTCATTTAAATCCGACAATTATGTTCACCTACTAATCTTTCCCTAAAGAATTATGAAAAAAATAAAATTATGATTAAACATTTTGCATAAATAAAATCAATAGAAGAAAAATTAATTGGAGAGTTTAAAAAAAATAATTAATAATAATAGTCACAAAGGATTAAGCTTCAATTTCATAATAAAGAGAACTACTTATAAATAGTAATGGACAATTCCAAAGAAAATACAAGAATGAAAATTGAAAGTGGCATACCAAGAAAAAAAGACAGAGAATATGTTACTCTTACCTAACCATCAATGTTTTTATGTTCATCCTGACTAAGCTGGTATAAAAAGTGTTTACGATCTAACAACACTAAGTCCATATTAAAATAAAAAGAAAGAATCAAATTGTTGAAGATGTGTGCACATGACTGCAAATCAAATGCATGTCTTAACACCAATTATGTTCTCATTTTATTCAAACATTCCCTTGTGCATTTAAAGGTAAAAACATAATATGTTTGATAAGGAGTATAAATAAATAAAAACATACAAGATAATAATTTAGAAAATATATTATTCAGATAATATAAAATAAATATATATTAAATAATGGATTAAAATGTTTTACATAAAAAGATTTCAAATTTAAACATTTGTTTGTGTTGAAGTACATGTTGTTGTGTATCAAGAATAGTACAAGCTTTATAATCCTAATTAGAGACTTATTTCCCTGTAGCAAGATTTTACAAAAAGAGGCACACTTAACTCTTTTCACTGAAATGTTTTAAAAAGATTAGTTTTCTTTTTCACCCAAAAATAAGTATATAGGAAATGTACCTTAGGCTAGGTAAGGAGCCTCATCACCACTGGTTACTAAGCATGTGTAAATCATAAGGTATTTCAGAAAGATGTTAGGTGTTAAATTACAATATAAAAAATACAAATGACTTAAAAATTATCTTATTACACCCTAAAATCATAAATCAAATACTCTTAGCATTTATATTTAATAAATAATCATAGAAAATAAAACGTAAAAAAATGAACATATTTTTAAGGCTTGGACATTTTTATTCGAGACTATACACAAGTCTATATCTAAACAATGGTATGAAAAGTAGCCTGAGATCTTGATTATAGTGGATAACACCAAGTTTTGTATGTTTTTAACCAATTTTCTAAATGTGAATCAACAAAGGTTTATTAAGATAAAACATAAGATATGATTATATTGAGATTAGAGAACCATGCAATCAACTTACTCATTGAAGAACATTAATTCAAAAAAGCAAAGTCTTATAATGTTCAATATAATTTTAACATATAAGTCACCACCAAGCATTGTATGTTCATCTCATATTTTGGTCAATACAATATAAATAGTTATTTAGATAAAGTTTGTTTGTAATCATGATCGGGATACGGTGAAAAAAAACTTGAAAAAAAAAATGGTATGCAAAAGTTTGGATTCACCTAACTTAACATCTTATAACGTTCAATAAAAACCCTTTAATTAAGTGTGAAAAATAAATATGATTTTTAAAATATTTGTTTTTTTCCTCAAACATCAAATAAAACTATTATTAGTCATTGATTTCTTTTTTAAAACAAAAAAATATATTTATTTGGGTTTGACAATGATTAACATTGTTTTACATATTTCCATTCACAGTAAAAACTCAATGTCATGTAGTTCTTTACAAAATGATATTTATTTTGGAATGTTCATGTGAGTCTGATAAGGATTGTCCTTACTAGGGATGTCAAAAAAATCCGTACCCGCGGGTATCCGCGGATAAAACCCGCAACGGGTAGAAAATGGATATTAAAAATGGATACCCGCTGTCCGCGGATACGGGTATTTTTGATACCCGCATGTTAACGGGGTGGGTACGGGTATCATAATATCCGTACCCGTAGATACCCGTACCCGCTAAACTTACACCCCTTGACATTCTTCTCATTCCTTTCTTTGAAATTGGGCATATACATCACCTTATATAGATAATGACGTTTATGGTATGCTTGTTGTCAAATGATATAATCAAATAAGAATACTTGGCACGTGGCAATTGAGGTTTATTATTTGTTTATTTTTCAGATCGGAGAAAGTGGGTTTGTTGATTAAAACACTAATTAAAGAATTTTCATTTTGTTGAACGTCATTTTATATTTACTTTTACAATTATTTGGACTTGTATCAACTTGAGTTTATTTGAACTTTATTCAAAATTGATGACAATGATACATTTTATTTTATTTTATTTGAATTTATGATTAACTATTTATTTTTTAAATAATTTTTCAAATACCCGTGGGTACCCGTGGATATGAAAAAAATAGGTGGGTACCCGCATAACGGATATCCGACGGATATGAGTACGGGTATGGGGCAGATATTTATCCAACGGGTAGGGTACGGGGGAGCTACTACCTGTACCCTACCCGCCATGTTGACATCCCTAGTCCTTACTTTCAAGTATTCTTTAAAATAGAAGACCAACGGTTACTTTTTTTTATTGTAAGAAGAGATATTATGGTTGGTTGATATATTTTTAATTTTGAAATTTATATAATTTTTTGTATTTTTCAAATTTTTCTCAATTTTTTAAGTTTATTTTAATTTTTAAACATGTTGTATTATTATTCAAACAAAATGGAGTGTTTTCCTATGTGCAATTTCTTTCAATAGTCTCTCAAATCGTTTCTAAATATGTGTTAACTTTTTAATATTTTTATTTGTTGTTTATTTTCATCATGTAGAATACTACTTCGATATATTTTATCTAATTATTTTTTATTTTCTAACTCATTATCAATCATGCTGTAATTTTTTTCAATATAATTGTATAAATAACTTTTATTTACTACTTAATGTAATTCTCATGAATATTTTTTTATCACCATCCAACATATATTGGAGTTCAAAAGTAACAAGATCTATGTTAAAATTTTATTATTATGTTTATTATTTGTTATTTACATCATTTTGATCAAATGATGTATTATAACTTTTATTAGTGTATAAAAAAGAGATTCATTAGAATTTAAAGAATTGAAGTAAACAAACAGTTAAAATATATTTTAATTTGAATATTTGTTTTCCTTTTATATTTTTTTAAAAATATTTTTAAATTTTATCAACTAGGTTTCATTAATATTTGCAAATTTAATAAATGTTTTGGTTCTCACGAAATTTTATTTGGTATTCTAATATAAAATGTAAAAAATTATAATTTATTTCAAAGTATTTGATATCGAATAAACAACATCATCCTTATTTTGAATACTTGATAATATTATATTGACTTTACCGTGATTTTTTATTATTTTATAAAAAATAATTAAAATTAATATTGAAGTGATAAGGGGATGAGTATGGGATGAGTACAAGATTATACCTTGTGGAAATGAGGAAGAAACAAAACTTTGATACCTGTTAAATTTGGGTTTGAGTTTAGATATGGAAATGAAGATAAATTTTTTCTATGGAGATGGACATGAAATAGCAAAACTCGTTTTCCCATTATCATCCCTAATTTCTAATGATCATAATAATATCTTCTCTGACCGCAAAAATCTCAATAAAACACATCACATAAACATAAATTTTAGATATTGATTCTAATTATTATAAAAAATATTATTTTTAATAATTAAAATAATATCCGAAAAAAAATATTTTTCTTATCTATCATCAATTAAAGCATATATGTTTTTTTTAATAAATGCATTTAACACGAATTTGGATGTTTATGGTTACACTGAATAAAAGTTATCTGCAAGCAGGATTTTAGTGTTGAGTGTTGCAATCGGTTGCCCCGACAGATGCACAGATCAGAATCCCGAGAGACTCACACAATTTAGTCGCTCACCAAATCCAACAAGGAATTCTAACCTAACCCGATAGGCTTTTGAAACCATGAAGGATGTGAAATAAAATATTAGTTAATTGAGTTAAGAATAATAATAATACTGTAATTAATATTATTGAAGAAATGGTAAGTATGATGAAGTTTGCATGAATTAAAAGAAGGTCGGAAAAGAAAAGAAAAGGAAAGGAAAGACAGGGAAATCTAAGATGCAGGGGCTGAGGGGTTGGTGGGTCACATCAGGTATCGCACGCGGGTTACGTAATGCAATGCAAAGTGGAATAGTAGAAAAGAAAAGAATGGTGTTGTGGTGGAATTTTAACTTTGCACTTTCCACTGTTCAATCTTCACGCACTGTGGCGTGGATTCTCACCACTGCTTCCTCTGCACTTCTGCCATTCCTATCCCATCCATCCATCAATCACACTCTCAAATGCCTCTCTTTCCCTCCCCAACCATTTCTTATTTTCTATTCTCTTTTTCTTTTTCATCTTTTAACTTATTATTTTCAATATTAAGTAGTTTTTCTTCTAAATTTATTTATCTTTCACATATTTTTTTTACTTTTTTTCTCATTTACATCAAAGGTACGTTAAATACCACGGTATTATTTATTTATTTATTTTTATTTTTATTAAATTCTTATTTTATTTATTTATTTATATTTATTTGTAATTATATGTTAATTTTATTTATTTACACTTTTTTTAATTATGTATAGATCATATTTATTTATTATAATAAATATTTTATTGTTATAGTCGGAAGTTTGACTTTGAAAGTTTAAATAAGTCAATTTAATTTAGTATAAGATATTTTTGAGTTATTTTGTTAATCATCATGAGACTTAGTTATCGTGATTAATTATTATAAAATTAATTTAAATATTTATATTGTATAATAAGATTGAGTTTGTGGATTTAAAAGAGTTTTTGAATGTTATTTTAATGTTATGATTTTATATTTGTCTCAATTATCTATTTTGATATTTGTATATAAAAAACAAAATTAAAAAAATTAACTTTAAATAGATGGAGGGTTAAATATCTGAAATCCTTTTTTACAATGATTATAATAGTTTTTTCAAGAATAAGTTGAATCACATATGCTATGTTCACTCGAAGGTATTACTAGTTAGAAAGATAAGAGATTAATGATTTGAGGGTAATTGAATTGTTCACTTGTAAGAATTTGAAAAAGATGAAAAATAATAAATTAAGGAATTCCATTATTTTTGCATCATCTCTCATATCCAAAGATTTGAAAGGGAGTTGTGTAATATTATCGTAATGTCTTCCATTATTTTTTTATTTGTTTTCTTAATTTAAGTGGTTCATCTTTTCTTAATTTATGTAAAATAATAATGCAAATCATCGCTAATAATATGTAAACATATGACTTTTAAAATTATGCTTACAACAATTACTAATATCCCAAATTTCTAAATTGTTTATCGAAAAAAATTTCAATATGTAAATATATTGTATTTTATTCTATTTTTATTAAAATAATTTTTTTCTAATTTATTCATTAAATATTTTTTATAAAATAAATATAACTCAATTAAAATATAATTTTAGATTACTTTCAACATCAAGGGCAATTTAGTAATCATGTTTTCCTTTCGATTAAACTTAATTTTTAGTCTATCAAATCTATCATAAACTTTCACAAACTTTATTTATAAATTCACTCACTTTCACCTCTAAATCTTTTAAAGTGAACAACCCAAACTTCACTCTCTAACACACTCAAATTCATCATCTCCCTTCTCTTCAAATCAATATTCACACGTGAACACATCCTTAATCAGGATTTTGTTTACATAAGCAATCACAATTTTATTGGACATGAGTATCATATAATAAACGACTTAGATGTAAGGACATTCCTTTTAAAGGACAGGGGAGTAGTTCCCCAACGTTTTATTTTTTTATTTTTTTTATACATTTTTTAAAATTATATTTATATATTATTTTATTATTTATATTAATTTAGTTTAAAAAATCTTTTTAAAAATTTGAAAACTATGTTTTGTCTCTCTTTTGTTATTTTTTGTTTTCTTTTATTTGGTTTTTTTCTTTCATACTTCTTTTCATGACCTCTTCTTTCTATCTCAATTTTCACTCTCAATCTCTAATCATTTTCGAAATTAAATTGCACCAAGATGAAATTGAGGAGTTAAGAAACATTTTGGATCAAATGATTTCTTATGTTGAGTAAGTTGATTTTCTATCCTTTTGTTTTCAAAGCAATTTGTTTTCCTCTTGTATGTGGCTTTTTACATTATAGGCATATCTCTATCTATTATAGAAAATAAAATCATGATCTAATTATTGAGATCGAACTCTTCTTTGTGTAGTTAGAGTTATTTTAGACTTTGAAGTTGTGTAAGGAAATAACGATATTAGGACTTTACTTTAAGGTAAGAAAAACTAATCATTTAGAAGTTGTTAATTTTCTTAAAATATTGGGTCTTAGTTTTGATATTTAATTTTGGGTATTCATAATTTTATCTTTTCCTAAATAGGTGAGAGGTAACAAATTTATATTAGAAAAATTATGATAAAGAGTAAAAAAATTGTTTCTTTTTTCAAGAGGAAGACTTGTGATGAAGATGAAAATAATGTATCTAGATCAACTAAACTTGAGAAACTTCATGAGAATCCAAGAATGAAGAAAATGAAAAAATAACTCTCTAAAGTTTCTAAAATATAATAAATTTGAAAACTTTTTAGAACGTGATTTGGGGGAGTGTTCTCAAATTTGACAATACTCACCAAATCAAATTGATGAGGTACGATGTCTTATATAAAATGGGGTTCATATTTTGACTGTTGCAGTTTCTATAGCTACAACAAATTTTTTTTTATGCAAATTAAGAAATAAGATGGAAATTAAATTTTTAGCAACTAGTGTGATAATCTATATTGAAAAGGATAATGCAACAAGTTTTAGTTCTGAAAGAACGTACAATAACACTTTGTCTAAGGTAATTTTTACTTTTTTTAATATGTTATTATTGATGATAAACTTTATATTTTACTTTTATATATATTATTGTCATTTTTTTTATTTTACTATTAAAATATGTGTTTGTTTTGAACAGAAAAAAAAATGAGAAAAAATATTTTTTTTAATTAAAAAAACAATTTATAAATAAAAAATATAATTTGTCTCTCAAATTTTTATCCAATATACCGCGAATGTTTAGATGATACCTTCACTTATTCAAGTATAATTTTGTTTAGTAGGAATAAATGATACATTCATTTGAGAGACTTGAAAGATACCTTCTCTTTTGTGAAATTTCATCCAGCAAAAATATTAAATATTAGACCATACACTCACTTAAGTGACTCGAACGAAACCTTCGCTTTAGTAAAAATTATTTCGCTGAGTAAAATTATAAACTGATATACTTACTTGAGCAACTCAGACAACATCTTCACTTTGGCGAAAATAAATTTGCTGAACTAGATTATCAAATGGTACACTCATTTGAGTGACTCAAATAACACCTTTTGCATAAGATAGTTTTAGAAAATACTCAACTTTAACTTAAAACAAATCTTACTCCCACATAATACCATTTGGAAGTAAATAATGTGATTACAATATTTAATTTAGAGTTAAATATGTTTCTGGTCCCTCAACTTTCACTGAAAATTGAAATTAGTCTTTCTTCGAAACTTTGGTCAAATTTAGTCCCCTAATTTCAATACTGCGTGAATTTAATCATTTCATGCAAATTTTGTTCAGTTTATTTAACGTTTCAAACACATTTTATGATAGTATTTGTGTTTATACTGTTTGACACATTTTTGCTTCGATATTAGTTAAGAAATTATCATGGAATGCATTTGAAACGTATAATAAATTTAACAAAATCTAGTTAAAAGGACTAAATTCACGCAATTTTGAAGTTGAGAGACTAAATTTGGTCAAAGTTTCGAAGAGGGTCTAATTTCAATTTTCACTGAAAATTGAGGGACCAAAAACATATTTAATCCTTTAATTTATAATAAAATGACAAGAGTTTAAATCAATTAAAACTTGAAAGTATTAAGACCCTAACATTAAAATTTATATAAAAACTATATAAACATGTTTTTTTACACGTATAATTATTTTAATAGATAGATTTATCAAATAAATATTATAATTTTAGAAGTTAACTTAATTGTTTTAGAGATATTTTTTTTAAATAAATATTACTCATTCCGTCACCTTTTAATTTGTGCATTTTTTTTACAAATTTTTTTATTTCTCATTCTTTTAAGATTATATATATTCATCAAAATAAATATTATATATTCATTGTTCTCCAATTTAATTCATATGAAGAGAAAGAGAGAAAGAATTATGATAATAAGAAGAAAATGTAATAAATCACATATCTACAGTGAAATAAAAAGATTGAATAGGTAACTCACTTAAAATTATAATATTTATTTTGATGAGAAAACGTTAAACCACAATTATTAAAAAAATAGAAAAAATAGTATTTATAATAACACTCATTAACAACTTCACAACATGACAATTCTCTTTCTGGCTTTCATTTGGAATATAAATCATTATACTATTTATTTATTATAAGATTTAATTACGTTTTAAGTGTTTTATAAATTTATATATTTTTAAATAAGTCTTTATTAAAATTTATATGTCATTTAGTTTTTTTTTATCAGGTGAATACCATAATTGTTATTTTACCACGTCGTCTAGTTAGCACATGACAAAAAAAACTATACAACATATTAAGGTAACAATAAGATCTTCCCATTAATATTAACAAAATAATTAAATAATATAAAATTAATTATTTTTTAATATCCAACATATAAAAAAAGTTAATAAAAATTCAGTTGAAAAGACTTAAATATATGAATGACTTAAAACTTAATTCAGCCTTATTTTAACTATTAATTATTATTTTTTAACTTTCAGATATTTTTTCAAAAGTTTTGGTTGATTTTTTATTTACTTTTTTATTAAACGTAATTATATTAAAAAATAACTATTTAACCAATTGTGATTGAATGATAATCTAAAAATATATACATTGTCGTGCTTATATTTTTTCTTCTTTTTAGTTATTCATATGAGACATTTTTATTTTTCTAGTTATACAGTAATTAAGATTTATTTATAAGCATAAAACTTCCTTCTTGTCCATTTGGATGACCAATGCCAAGACTAAAAAAATATGTATTTATAATAATGTAACGATCCAAATTTTTAGCAGTTAAGTGCTATCAAATAGGTACTACATATTCATATTGGATCCATAGTTCCTAAAAGATAGAATTGAAATATTATGTCCAATCTTCAATAGAAATTTTTTAAAAGAAAGTATTTCAAAATGAAGTAAGAGTTAAAATATTACATAATATAAACTTTTCTATAAGGAAAACAATTAAGCAGCTTCGTGACACATTAGAGTTGCTCCTTAATTACCCGTTTCTACTTTATCTTATGCTCTCGTGAAATATAGATTATACTAACGAATATCCAAACCAAAAGAAAATATACAAGTAAGCTAGAGAAAATTTTAAACTTATAATTTTCTGAAGAAAAAACTTATTAAAATTGATATAATTACTATACAATTCCCACATCAAACATGTAATACACACAAATACAAAGATTCTCATGGCTCATTCATATATCAATATATAACATTATCAACTTCCAGAGAATTAGTGTATTGAGTTGAATTCTAAGATCATGCACCTACCATTACTTACTCACTATTATCTCTCAAGAACTATAGATATATCATATTTGGATCACTTTTCGACTCATAGAGTATGACATGGTAAATTTTATATCTACAAATTTAACTTCTTACCAAACTTTAGATATGAACATTTCTCACTCTCACAACTATTACTTTTATTTATATAAATTTATTATTAACAGAGTCGGGATAATCTCATTTCAATATCTGATATTAGATAAATATTTGGATTTCAATCACACATTTAAAGATTGCACTTGATTTTTCCAAGTCAATTCAAGCACCTTATTATGCAAGCTTCGACTCTTCGGGAGAATGCCTGAGAGACCAAATCAGATTGTGTTCATACTTCACATAATTCTTTCCCATCATTCTGTACATCGTGTTACTCAATATGAAAGCACCATGTTTATGTCCTACAATCATAAAAATAACGTACAAAACCCTAAGCATATGTGGTTAAGAATTGCTTTTTTCCCTTTTTCTTTCTTCCAAAATTGCCGGAAAGAGTTTCAATAATACTATAAAGGCTTTACACATGTTTGAATTTATGTACTTAAAAGAATATAAAACCTCTTTGTAGCTTTCTGCAAAAGTAAACTAAAGCAAAACAAGTACCAGGATGTTATTCTCTTTTTCTTTTTTATTTTTCCCTTTCGGAGTTGCGATGTGATCCTTGATAGAATGGAATAAACTTTTTTTTTTCAGCAGAAAATCTCAACATGATAACCACCCTTTAATCCCATTGTTTATTGGTTTTTTGTAGCACGAGCATAAGAAAGTGTTGGGTACATATTTTGGAGGAAAGTTTTGAGTTCATGAGGAACATGAAGATGGAATATTCCTAACTTTTTTTTTTCTCTCTACGGCCAATAATATATAAAAGGACTCTTAAACATGTTCATTACACGAGCACAAGTAACATATGATGATAAATGAACTCATTGTCCTGATTTAATAGAAAATTCTTGTACTAATGGGATAAGTGTTTAAGATTTGATATTGACTAGAAATACAATAGATTTAGAGGATATAAGTGGATTTAAGTTACTTTATAAGCCATAAGCCAATTATAAATTTAAAGTCTTATTCAAATTCTATAAACCTTATTTATTAAGATGATAATATCAGAGTTATTTGAAGTTTATCATTATCAGATTTATTATTTTTTACATTAAATATTTGATAATGTTATAATTTTGTTGTTGTGATTTTTATTTTTTATAGAAACTATTTAATTAATTTTTAAAACAGTAAAAGAGAAGTATAAATGCGGATATGAGTAAATCTGCTATCCAATAAGGATGAAAATAAGAAAACATTTTCATATTTATTCTTGAGTATGTGATTGAGATAATCAAATTCATACCATCTTGTATTATTATCCTAAGAAATAAACTCACTCTATTACAACAAGTTTGTTATCTAAATTCCATTAAAGTCGTCATCTCTCATTAATTTTGGGATAATTTGTATAGAATGTGAAAAATATCTTTTCAAAACCTATTCTAAATGAATGAAAGATACTCATAAATTTAATTCCTACACCCCTTCTTTTCTTTCTGCACCACCATACAAGTTGTAATTCTCAAACTACCTCTATTAAAATTATAACAAAAATTCTTACACCTACTTTTTTTTTTCTATTTCTCATATTGAATGCTTGGAATGTATTTTCTGACTGGGAAACCCCTTTCAGATTATTCAATCCGTAAAGTATGAAAAAATATATTTTGGATTGAAAGTTCCGAAATATATTTTCGGATTCAGAAATATATATCAGAACACTCAATCCAATAAAAAAAATTCTTACAATGAATGTTTCAAAAATCATTTCCAGATTCGAAAATATATTCCAAAACACTTATTTTAAAATTTGGGAATGTATTTCCAAATTCGAGAAATCACTTCCAAATTAGGTGTTCCAAAATCTGTCTCTAACCAATTTTTTTTATAAACACTTGTGTTTTCTTCTTCTTATTCTTCTTTTGTTCTTCTATAACCCTTTCTTTTATTTTTAGTTTTTGGAGAAGCTGGTGTAGTATGTGGGGTGCAGGAGATGATGGAGTTTGGTGGTTTAGAGGAAAATATAAAAGTTGGAGTTTGGGGTGAATGAGGTTGAGTTTATAGAGAAGATATGCAAGGAGGTGGAGATGGTGGTTCTGAATAGACATGTTAAAGCTCGTTAGTTCACCAACCCGCTAAACAAAGGACGGATCGGATTGAAGTTTTCAACCTGCCAACTAGTCGTGGCTCAGTTCACATAACTTGTCAAAGTGGCGGGTCAGTCCGTCCTGGCCCGTTAACCCATTTTCTTTTTTAATTTTTTTTAATTTTTTATATTTAAAAATTAAAAATAATTAAAATAAATTAATTTTTTATATTATATATATATATATATATGTATATATATATATAAATTTATAAACAAAAGTTTAAAAAAAATTTAAAAAATTTAAAAAAATAGTGGCAAGCAGCCCGCCGACCCACCCTGAGACGAGACAAGTTACAAAATTCAGCCCGTTTTGTTATGGTGGACCAGCCCGACCCAGTCTATTTTTGACGGGTTAAAGGCAAGACGGTCAAAATGGGTCGGATTAGCCCGTTTTGACACCCTTAGTAGGAGGTGGTGGAGTTTGTGATCAAGTGAGAAGGAAGGTGTGTGGCCCAAGGGGATGGGAAAGGGAAGGATGAGAAAGAAAGTAGGCTAAGGTTTTCAATTTGACTGAGGGGAGAAAGGGAATTTTCAAATTTATGGAGGTGCAGGAGAAAAAATAAATGGAGGTTCAGAAAGTAGAAATTCAAAGTGATGAGTATCACCCTAGGCCCATCTAGTTCAAGTTAAAAACCAACCGAAGATTACTGGGAAAACCTCTTATAAGGCCATTTCTTCATGCAACTACCTTCTTCCTGCACCCCAAAAATTCTAATATTCCCATTTCATCCTTAATTGAAATAACTTAAAAACCTTAAGAATATCTTCCCCATCTCTCTTTTTCTTCAACGCACTAGTAATCTACACCCAATACCATACTCTTCTCTTTTTGCAGTAACTTGCACCAAATTTTAGACACTATGATTCCCTTTTTCTATCTTTATTATTTTTGTTCTCTTTTTCTTTTCTCTTTAGACAATTTTATGTTGCTAGATTTATTGGCTAATGGGTTACGTTGCCCGCAAGAGGGAGATGAACTTGCATGTGCGTCTGCTGCAAAATACACCTGAAGATGTGCGCCTGCTGCATATTACTAGTTGGATTATTATATTATATAATGATTATTCAATGTGCATAGATAAATAATGACTAGGGACTATTTTTAAATGAAATTTAAATTTTTAAGAACCAAATTTTTTTTCAATGTTTCTTGAAAGCATCGGTTAGACTGATACTAGTTATTCTTTCTATGAAAAAAATTAAATAATATATGACACGCCATTTGTTAATTTTAAAGCTGCTTATAAATATAGATTAAAAATAATGATTTTGAAAATGCATGAACTAAACAATGACCAAGTTATAAACGATGACCATTTCTAAATTTAGGTCAAATTTCAGGGACCAAAAACATAATTTTTCCATTCTTCTTCAATTACTCTGACTTGTAATTTGAGTAACTAACTTTGTGGATCTAAGGTTGGTAATCTTTGACTATTCAATATTTGACTCATCCTGCTGGTAGACATGTCAAAGTGAGTCAATTCGATTCACACGAGTTGGCTCACCACGAGCATGGTTGAAAATGAGTGAACCCAACTCAGCTCACTTTATGGTGAGCCAGAAATTTTGCAACCTGGCTCAACCCACCACGGGTTGGTGAGTTAAGTGGGTTGACTCACCAACTCACATAAAAAATTATTTATGTATTTATTTTTAAGTATTCAAATATTTAAATAATTTTTTAAGCAACCCATAAGATGTTAATCACAGTAAAATCAAGAATCAATGTCTTCATCATGCTCATCACCAATATATGATGAATTGTTTCCAAGAAAGTGTTCATATTGTCCAAGAAAACATGACTAATATTACACATTTTCTTTTATTTGCAAAATATAATCCACACATTTATCTTTTTTATTTTTATTTAATAAAACCTGAAATATTAAATAAAATCTAAAAATAAAACAATAATAAACATAAAAATAAACGAAATTAAAAACATAATAATGTTAATTATTAACAGTTTTGAGTTTTATGGAATTGAGTTAAACTTAGAGTCTACTTCTTAACAATCATCATTCAACATTCTAATTAATGTTATTCTGATTGGTAATTCAAGTATGAGTTTAAATCTCACATCAAATAAAAATAAAAAAAATTGAGCAAAATAATACTTTCTCGAAAGTTCCAACCGTTCCAAGAGAGTATATTTTCAGAAAATGTTAACCATGACTGAATATGCGAAAAAACAAGGAGATAATACTCATTGAGCCATCCTTTCTAAATATTCACAAACCAGAAGCTTGAACTTTTTATTGTCAGAAACAATCAAACACTAAATAAAAGTGGACATCTAAACGAAAGGGTTCTAAATTGAAACCTTTTGCAAATCTAGTCTTAACAATGTTTTCATGGATACACTATCTCGCCAATTTTTCGAACCAATCTTTGTGTCCATCTCTTCCCTAGTTCCACAGCATTCTCGTACACTACTATTTGTACTAGACAAACACAAAAGACAGAGAATTAATTTTGAAAAGTAAAGTTGATAGTTCCATGCTAACACACTTCAGTAATGGATTATTATATTTTAAGGGGAGAGTATTTATACTTGACTATGACCATTCCCATGACTTTCCTAAATCAATTGTCCTTTGACTTTATAATTTTTTATTTAAATTAGTTTATACTTCAATAAGTGGAAAAGTTCAAACTCTTTATTCAGGCTCGAGAATATTTTATGTGACCAATATTATCCAAAATGTTATCATTTTAAAATATATTGAAAAAGATTATGATATTGTTGAATGGTATCTATTAATAATAATATAATTACTATTTATTTTTTTAGGTATTTATTGTTCAATCTCAATAACAAACGTTAATACTAATATAACTGAAGGGAAGTTTTTTTTTTATGTAACAACTTGAATTAGCATATATATCATATTACCAATTTGTTCATCCCATCCCATGATTAATAACCGCCAAAATCATTTGAAATATAGATATACATCATATAATTACAATCCTAAGAAGTATTTCAATTTTTTTTTCAAAAGAATAATATAAACATTACAAGTATAAGACATGCATATATACATTTTACTCTAACATTTCTAAAACCTTTATAGTCTCAATTATTCCCTTCCATCACCTATATGATATTATGTTCACGTATAACATATGATTTTCGCTGATGGATACCACAACACCATAAAAACAAAGGGTAAGTTAATGAAAATTGAATAATAATGTATAAACAAACATTTTATTCAGACAAGCATAACTACTATATGAACAAAAGTTTTATAGTCCACCAATTTATCACACTCTCTATGTCTCTATTATAAATTTGATCCAAAAACAAAAATTTACTTTCCAAACAAAATTCATCATCAACTTCAAATCAATAGTTAGCAACAAGAATCAAATGTTTATTATAAAATAACCCTCATGACTCAATCACCTCAACACAACCCTCAAGGCTCAGTCACTCAACCTTCACAGTTGAAACATAACATAAACATTTGATTCTACTTTCGAAAGACCAGTGCATTGAACAAACTTAGAGACTTTATATCTGTCATAACTCACTTTTTCCTCGCAAAAGTTATAGTTATAGACTTCACATTGGGACCCCTTATATGTGAGGTTCAATCTCGTACCGAAGTTCCAAATAAGAACCTCCTACGACTCTCACAACTAGATGTCTTTATCTACATGAGTATGATATTAGCAAAGTCACGATAGTCTCTATACAAAATCTCTATCAATACACCACCTAGCAATCACATCAATGTAGTACTCCCTCCCAAGGAGTCACTACATTCATCAACATCCATGCCAAGCACATCACATGTATCCAGAGGCGGCTCAAGAGTTTAGAATGCCTAAAATAAACTTAAAAATGAGGTCTTTTATTTAAAATTTATTTTTTTAGCTTTTTTTGATGCAAAATTATTTATTATATTATCATAATTAATTTTATTTAACATTTTTTCAATAGATAATAAGACTAATCCATTTAATCTTTCTTGACCCTATTGTAGTTTCTAATTCATTTTTCATATCTATTTTTTAAAAATTTATTCATAGCTCTTTTTTGTGATGCAATTATAGCCTCAATTATTCTCTTCTCTTGGATTTTTAAATAGTTTGATTCAAATTTTCTAGTTGACATATCTATATATTTTTATATGAAATAAAAATTTATAATATATAAAACACTACTAAATATAAGTATATAACATGAATGAATTAAAATAATAAAACTTGGTTCTATTTATCAAGAAAATAAACTCAATAGGAGACTTGTAGTATTTTGAGAGTCTTTTTCTCCTTTTCAAGTCTCAACTTTTTCACAAACATGCATAGTTAATTTTAAGATTAATCCTTAATAAAAATAAATAAATAAATTATTATTCTTCTCAACTCGATAGTAAGTCTTTTTCTTCCTAAACTTAAATTATCTTTTCACAGAAAACTCAACTTTGAATTATGCTTTAATTAATGTATTATCCACCAAAAGACTAAACCCTAATCTAATTAATAGCTTTATAGAAAAAATACACTTTCTCATCAAGATATATGCAAAAAAACTCTCGAAACTCATAAATCAAAAAATACCGAAAAACAAAAGTAGACAAAAAAAATACATTTCTAATTTAATACAAATCCAAAACAGAATAAAAATATCATCAACACAAATAGAAAGAAAAGCATACTAACCATAAATGATGATGAAATAATTGGTACACACATGCAATATGACATTCAAGGAATGTAATATACGAAAATCGTAAAAAATGACTCTTAGAAGAGATGAAAGTAAGGAGAAACAAGAAAAATCACACATAGATAAGAATATAAAAGAAGAAAATAAAATCAAAATTAATGATAATAAAATAAAGATAATTGATCATTCACTACAAGAAAATGCTTTGTTAGTAACCAATTTTAGTGACCAAAAGTTGTTAGGTACTATAATTACTAATTTAGATACAAGTTTATAAAATAAAAAAAATTATTGGTTACTAAAATAGTTACTATTATGAATAAAAAATTTATAATTGGTCACTAAATTGGTTTTTAAAATTAGCTACCATAGTTTTGGCTACCAAAGAAAACTGGTCACTAAAATTAGCTACCTAAGTTTTGGCTACCAAAATAACTTAGTTACTAAATTGCTCTCTAATTAATTAATGACAAATTTAGTGACCAATTATAATTTTTTATTTATATTAGTGACTATTTTAGTAACCAATAAATTTTAATTTTATAAATTGGTATCTAAATTAGTCACTATAGTGACTAACAACTTTTAGTCACTAAAATTGGTTACTAATAAGACATTTTCTTGTAGTGATTCTCTTTTTCGTAAACAAAATTATAATTTACTAAATAAATATTTTAACTCTTTTAACTATCATTTTTAAAACCAACAAAATTAATAGATACCAGTAATAATTTAATTAATTTTATTCTCAAACACAAGCAAATCACTTTCGCACACTCAATTCAATATCTCACCAATTCTCACACTCTCCTCATCATAGTCCCAAAATTTGGAGCAACATAAAAGCAACAAAAAGGATCAAAATAACAGTAACAATTAATTTACCCAATAGAGGTGAGAATGAAGGTTAAATGTTTACCTCTCTCCTTCTTTTACTACATATTATAATATTATTATATTATTCGACTATCTTCCATTTTAAAAAAAGATAATAATATTTTAATTTATTTTTAATTTATATTTTTAATTATTCTTAAATTATCATATTATATTATATCATTATAAAAGATAATTAAATGATAATTGGAGTGATGAGTTAATAGTGAATTAAAATATTATTATTTTAAAAAAATATAGACATTAAATTATTCTTATGTATATAAGGATAAAAATACTATTAAATTAAAGAAGGAAAAAAAGGTACATATGTGAACTGATTATATTTAAAATACTAATTAAATTGCATACAATCTTTCGTGGGTTATCAACGATGAAAAAAAAAAAAAAGTAGGATTTTTCCAGATAATTTAAATGATCATATGAGAATGTGACGTTATAGTTGTACTTGAATTGCTGTGATTGCATCTGAATACCTAAGGTTTGGTATCCTCGTCCCAATGCTTTCCCAAATCAGTAAGAGGAGTACATCTCATTAATAGGAATACCATACCTGAGGGCTTATATGACAGGGTGTATATTTCTAAAGAGATAGATGTGAAAGAGAGTGTAAGAATAAATTTGGATAGATATAAATGAATATATCTGGTTTTTTAGGGGATAAATATGAATATTTTTTTAAATGAATTTAGAGGATAAAGTTAGAGGTTAAATATGAATATTTTTTTAAATGAATTTAGAGGATAAAGTAAATAAATTTGAAAATGAATTTCGCGAAAGTTAGTAAATAATTTAAGAGATGTGATAGATTAAATAAAAAGTTAGATTAAATTTTAAAATTATTAAATTATCCTAAATAGTAAAAATAAAATTAAATGATTTTGAATAAGTTAAAAATATTAAATTTTAACAATATTTTAATTATTGTTATTAATTATTATTTATATATATATATATATTAATTATTATATTATATTATTTATTATTAATTTATTATATATCATGCTTAATTGATAAATAAACTCAAACAAAACACATGCTTAGAAAAAGCATGACTTGGAAATTTTAATTCTTTGGTATGCTTATCCTTTATAATCCATAACTTATGCATATACAAGTTATTCTCACGTGACAAAGTACTGTCACGTGTTAGGTCTCTAGTGTGACACGTAACATTGTCATACGTGGTCTTAAGAGTGTTACATGACAAGGTACTATTACGTGTCAGTGTCACTACCAAGTGTCATTGTCTTGATTTCAATTTAGTCTTCACGTATATCTATTTGTTTCAATTTAGTTTCTACGTATGTTTATTTGTTTCAATATAGTATGTCATGTGGAGACTAAATTGAAATAAAAATAATGACATTCAGTAGTTATACTAATACATGGCAGTACCTTGTCACGTGTCACACTAGGGACCTAACATGTGGCTAAAACAAATTCAAAAAAATAAAAATAAAAAAAAAAAAAGAAAAAAAAAACTCGAGACTAACACGTGGTATGTCGTTAACAATGTTACTATTTTTTTTTTCTGAAAGAGACTTAATTGAGCCACTTTTTCAAACAAGTTGAGATGCAATTAACACCTTCTTAAGAATGGGTACCAAACTGACACATCCAAACGAAAGTGGGTATCATCCGACTAATTAAACCTTTAATTTATGATCATTTCTGAATTTGAATCTTCCATAGGGATGACAAGAATAAATCAGAGAAGAATGTAGAATAAGACAAGGATGGAGGACGTCACAATCTAATAGATTGATAAGTCAAGTGAAAATTCGCTACAAAGATGTTAATCTTTGATAAGAACCTAAGACATAAGCCAAGGAGAATCCTCTCTTTAATAAAATAAGATTCAATATATGACTAAAAATGTTTACATTAATTTTTGTTACTTCTAGCACACAAGTTTAAGAAAACTTATAAATTCTAAAAGAAAGCAAAAAACATAAAAACATAAACTAATTTTTAGAAGAAAGCCAAAAACCAAAAATCGAAAAACATAAAAACAATTATTTTTTTCTAAAATTTTTCAAATGTACTCATGATTTTCATGTTTTTTAAGTTTCCTCCTTCATGATATATTATAAGCTTCAAAAAGATATATTATGATCTTCGACTTTGTCATAAAATTATAAATGTTTTTTCTCAAATTCTTCTTATATACGTTTAAGAGATAGTTTCTATGAATTCCATTTTACAATATCACATTTAGTGCATTTTTGCAACTTTTATCCATTAAAAAAAAAAAATTATAAGAACATTTTCGTATAGGGTCAGAAAGAAAGTCGTAAGCTTAAGACATGATTCTTATAAAATCTTGTTATTAAAGTATACTCACATAACATAAAAAGTAAGTCACCTGTCTTAAATAAGATTGCTGAGTCATAAAAAAAAAAAATTGTCTCAAGAACTTTTAACCACCAACCAAATAAGCCACTAATTAAAATTAATGTTGGTGACGTCTTAAAAGATTTTTCACTGGAATAAAAGTTAAAACAGTTTTAAAATTGATATAACATAGTATAACCAAAGAAAGAAGTAAAGCCTTATAGAATTAGCATTACAATATAGATGAACTAAGGTTTTATAAAATTTAAACTCTAACTAATATTTTAATTTGATTATTGTAAAAAGACATATTTTTAAGTATAAAAAAAGTATTATTTTATTCTTATAATCCGACCCTTGATTAGGACCGAAAATTCTAAATTTTGTATAATGCGGATAATGTATTATAAAACTTAAGCATTAAAGTATATAATTCCTATAATGGAAATAGTCCATATTATGAATTATAGCATTTGATTAAGTAGTACATACCGGATAAGACTTCCACCTCATAAACTCATAAATGATATGATAACTAAGCCAATAATAAATAATTCAACATGCTTACTCTAGTAGCATATCGAAACTTTCTAAATTTGACCAGAAAACATAGCACTAAATAATAACCCAAATCATGCCAATACCATGCATTCTCCCATCTCAAGCACCTATGTAAATACAATCATTGTCAATAATGTTAAGTACATATTTATTTATTACACATGCTGTTGTTTTATTGAATTTCTTTAGGTGTCCTACAACTCTTACTTTGATAACTTAAATGCTACGCACTGATTGGTGTGTGAGAAAGATGTTAAACTTCTTTGTTAAATTATAGATATTTAATGGTGTGACAGAGATGTTAAAATAACTTATTAAATTATTGACATTTAATCAAATTATCGGTTTAAGTAAGCGACAAATTTAAATGACAGAATTAGGTATGTTTATACAATTTCTATTTTTATTGATAACAGATATTAATTTAATTTAAACTTATAATATTTTTATTTAATTATTGTTTTAGTCTTTCAATTGGTTAGATTCATTTTGGTATTCTTGTTATTTTTTTTGGTTCAATTTAGATCTCCAATTTATTAAAAATGTTCGATTTAGTCACTTTATTATTTTTAATTCAATTTAATCCTCATATATTCAATTTTGTCCTTTTCAAATTGAGACCAAATTAATAATTAGCTTGATTACAACTTATATGTACATGTTAAAATATTTTTTTAGAATTTATACATCAAATTACTCTACCTAATGTAAAAACATTGAGTATTTAGGTGGATGTAAAAAAATAAATTAATTACTACTTTGGTCTCAAATCGAGAAATGAAAAAATTTGATAGTTTAAAAAACAGATAACTAAATTAAATAAAAAATAATAAGAGGACTAAATTGAACACTTTTAAGAAATTAGATGATTAAATTGAACCAAAATGAACCATAGCAACAAACTAGAAAACCAAACCACTAATTAAGCTTAATATTTTATTTACAAATTTTTTAATTATATTTATTTTAAGATTTAAGATGGCAAATAAATATGATTTGCCACTAACTAAATTTTAATTTATATATAAAAAATATTAGTCTTCATATATTATTTAGTCCATATTATTTGTATGAAAACGTCTTTACTTTTCACACACACATATAATACTACTAATAATTATAGATATATCTTATGAAAGATTCCATACGTTTCTTTTAAGAAGATTAAATGCATGTGAATAGTTTCATTTAAAGTACAGTTAATGTATTTCTTCTAAATATTACTTTGCATGGGATGTTACTCATGAGAGTTATATTTGTATCCAAGTGGTAAGTATTAGAGTTTAAAATTTATTAAAGTCAGTCTCATACTAAAAGAATTAAAAAAGAAATAGTGAAAGAGTAATCTTGATAGATATTTTAAGAAAAGATAAAATAAATATGAAATGTCAGAATTTTAAAAATTGCCACTTATAGTAGGTTTCAAAAAATAGTTGCTGACTATTAAACAAAACTTGTTTATTTAATATTGATAATAAAGTAATACAAGTTTCCAACTAATAAAAAAATAATTAAAATGATGTGTCAAACATAACCTATATTAAATATTAAACAATGGTTTATTAAGAAAAGGTTTCATGGCACTCAAGATATCCATCTACATTCAAGAGATGAAAAAGCAACACCTAAATTTTATTTTAAAGTAAAATGAATTTTAACATATATTATAAAGCACTTATTATAATTAAATAAATTATATAAAATAATAAAAACTCCATATAATAATAGTTTCTCGAAATTATATACAACAGGATTTGAATACGCTTTAATTCCTTAACTTTTATTTGTAGTTCTTTGAATTTAAAATTAAATAATTTTAATCATGTAATTTAATAAAAAAAGGTTTGTTTTAATCTCTCTCTAAACATCTTATACTTTAAACCAAACAAATTGAAAGAAAATAAACATGTTAATAACAAGTTATCGTATAAACAATTTGAAATTGATAAAACCACAACTAAAATATTCAATTGAGTTGATGGATTGAAAAAATATTTTTCAAATTACAAAAAGGTAAAATTGTTATTTTAGAAAAACTTAATTTGAAATATAAATACTAAAACTGTATTTTAAAAAGCAAATTATGACACAAAATTTGGCATTCCCCTCGTGCAAAGTGGACTAAACGTTTCAGCTGCCAGTCATATGTTTAAATGATTTGAGCGTGAGTTGGTGACGAGGCTCAGGCTTTTAGATTTGTTACCATTTCCAGCAGAAATTAGTGAATAATTGAGTTCCGTAGGTGGGTGCAAAAATCCAAAACAGCAGCGAGTGAGATCCACCAGATATTTTAAAACCACCATGCGAAAACCAACGCAACCAAAGCAACATAATCCCCTGTTTGGTGGACCGAATTGACAAATTTATTTAAGCACCGAATCTGACGCTTCTAGTCTCTCAGTCACGCCACAAGCGACAACATTCGTCACAGCTCACCACAGCACAGCAAAACAGTGTTCGACATCCTAATCCTCTGTGGGACATTTTCGCGAACACCTTCTGTCTGCGAGAGTAATTTGTTTCAGTTTTCGAGTGCCACTGGTTGGAACTGGTTGGTTGGAGGTTGAGGATGAGTTTCAGGGAAGAGACTGGAGATGCGAGGGATCTTCAGAAACCGTTTCTCCACACGGGGAGTTGGTACAAGATGGGTTCGCGGCAGTCCAGTATCATGGGATCCTCTACTCAGGTCATCCGTGAAGGCGCTGTCTCCGTCCTCTTCTGCGTCCTCATCGTCGCCTTGGGTCCTATCCAATTCGGCTTCACTGTAAGAAAAGACCGAGAATTGTGCATTTACTTGATTTTATCTCACTTTTACAATTTATTGTGCACATGTTTGATTTTATCACAATCGTCAGATTTATTGCTCTACTTATTCTCCTTGGAAAGGACATATTCCTCTTTAGTTTAAAGGTGATAGATAATTTTTAGCTTAGAGAAATTATCAAGAGTTCCAACACGATATACATCTCCCAAAATTATTTGGAAGTAGAACTTAGCCCGCAGCCGTTGTGATTGCCTCTAGTATCTATCATTAAAAGAAGTAGGATAAAGAATTTAGATTTAATTGAGCACGAATAGCGTGTGTTTCATGCAGTCCACCTCGTCTATTGTTGGATAAGATTATTGTTAATGTTTGTTATTATTGGTAAAGGAGTTGGACTGAGAAAAGGTCTATTTTTTAATTATTTTGACTTTTTTTTTGGTACAGTGTGGTTATTCTTCTCCAACGCAAGGGGCTATAGTACGCGATCTAAAGCTCTCGGTTTCGGAGGTGCTACTATGTATATGTGTGTTCTTTTGATTATATTTCCCATGGTTTGGCTTTAAAGTTTTGGTGCTTAATATGTTGATTTTTTTGTAGTTCTCTTTGTTTGGATCTTTGTCGAATGTGGGAGCGATGGTGGGGGCTATAGCAAGTGGTCAGATAGCTGAATATATAGGCCGCAAAGGGGTATTTTATTGGTTTATTTATTTGTTGTGTTTTTGAGGTCAACATTTTAAAGGAAAAGCTATCAATGTGAAGAGTAATTGGTGGTTTTTGGCATGTTTTTTAACATTGCAGTCGTTGATGATTGCTGCAATTCCCAATATAATAGGGTGGCTTGCTATTTCTTTTGCGAAAGTAAGTACGCGTGGTTTAGTTTTGATGCTGTGGCTGTGGCTGTGTAAACAGTAATGCTTTGTTTTGTAGGATTCCTCGTTTTTGTTTATGGGGAGGTTGTTGGAAGGTTTTGGCGTTGGGATAATCTCTTATGTGGTAAATGGGATCAACTTTCTTAATCATTTCTATTGGTTTGTCTTATTGGTTAGAATGCTGAGTGAAAGAGTTCTGTCTTCTGGTTCTTTTGTTTTTGATAGGTTCCTGTATATATAGCAGAGATCTCCCCTGAAAACATGAGAGGTGGCCTTGGATCAGTGAACCAGGTTGATATCTATTGTAGCATAACAATTCTTATAGTTTTATTTATTTTCTTGTTTTAATTGGAGTTTAGTAGTCATTGTTTTTGTAATTTTGCTGGCTCAGCTCTCTGTTACAATTGGCATTCTGCTGGCTTATCTGTTGGGCCTTTTTGTCAACTGGAGAGTGCTTGCTATTTTAGGTAAAGTTCTAGTTATTTACTTGGCTTAGATTTTGAGGATGGATGAATGAAACTCTGAGATACCTTGGTTACAAATTAGTTTCATCAAGTTTTTACAGAAATGAACATAAGCAATTTGTGTCTGCAGGGGATGAGCAACATTTATGAAATAAAGGGTTAAATATGTTTGTAATCTCTAACTTGAACGTAAAATTGGAATTTGTCCGTGTCCCGAACTTTGATACATTTTTGTCCTTAAATTTAAAAAATGAATGGATATAGTTATCTTAACTCCAATTGCGTTAAATTTTTTTACGTGATAAACGGTGCTCTAGACTAACACTTGAGTTGGAACATGTCAAACAGTGTAAATCACTCAAAATGGCAGCCTGAAATGCCATTTAACACATAAAAAATATTTAAGGCAATTGGATTAGGAGGACTATTCTATTTATTTTTAAAGTTTGGAGACCAAACTATATCAATGTTTGGGATGGGGACGAATTCCAATTTCATGTCAAAGTTTGGAGACTAAAAACATATTTAACTTTAAAATAAAATATGGTTGACCTGAGATATGGGAGTAAAATTTGATTGGGGATGCAAAGCATAGATATGATATAATAATTTAAACATATAAAATTAGCATAAAATACAAATTTTAAATCGAAAGAGGGAATCTTATTTTAAGAGTGATCATGAGTTATTATTAACATATTAAATGCTATAATTTTTCTAATTAATATTTTATAACAATGGAATACTTCTACTACAAATAAATGTAAACAAAATGCAAGGTGAAGTTACAAGTATTCAAACTCAAAGTGTCTCCCTACATGTCCAACATGTTTATGACACATGACTACAATTTTGAAGTGTCTGCTAAATGATGTTCTTGTGAAGGTACAAAAGGTTCAGTAGATTCTGGTTTTCTCTTTGTAAACGTTAATGTGTAGAGCATATATTTAAGTGGTTTTCTCTTTGTAAACGTTAATGTGTAGAGCATATATGTACGTGGTTTTCTCTTGTAAACGTTAATGTGTAGAGCATATATTTACGTGGTTTCTGCAACCTAAATAATAACCAACGATGTTATATGATCTGCTGCAGGAGTTTTGCCTTGTACAGTATTGATACCAGGGTTATTTTTCATACCAGAATCCCCCAGATGGTTGGTATGGATAAGTTATGCATTATGCTGATCGAATTTCTGTACTTCTAATCTTTTCTAAAATACTTGTTCCTTTCAGAAAAAGGATGGCAAGGCATTTTATACTCTCGCTGATTATCTTTCTGCTTTTCTTTCATTTTATTTATTTTCCCCGATTGGTGGGGAAGTACAGGCCAAGATGGGGATGACAGATGAATTTGAGACTTCTTTGCAAGTGTTAAGAGGATTTGACACCGACATATCTGTTGAAGTTTATGAAATTAAGGTATTTTTTTGTGTCATTGTTGTGTGGCTAAATTTTGCCAGGTGCAGCTAAGACTTTGTAATATGTGTTTCTGAAACATGCACTGCTAATCATTTCTCTTTTCTAGAGATCTGTGGCTTCAATGGGAAAAAGAGCTGCAATTCGATTTGCAGATCTCAAGAGGAAAAGATATTGGTTCCCCTTAATGGTATGATATGATGCTGGATAAGTTTTTTTCTAAATCCTTTCTTCCCAGCACTTATTGTCTTTTATCCAAAAAGTCAAGCATTCTTTGCTAACTGAGATCATGCAGGTTGGTATTGGATTACTTGTTCTGCAGCAATTATCTGGCATCAATGGAGTTTTGTTCTATTCAACCACCATCTTTGCAAACGCAGGTTTAGATACCAATCAACTGTTAAATTATATTTAATTTTGGATGACAATTTTATTGGTTGGGGATGAGGATGGGGTGGAAGGTGAAAGGAGGGTGATTGGTGTTCAATAATCTGTAGGGTGAAGGGAGTTTTAAAGCTTCAATTACTCAAAATTCCTTTACATGAAGTATAACACGGTTTGAGATGTTAGATATATGTTGGAAATTGTAACTGAATAGCATAAAATCCACTTCATTAGTTCATTTCACTGACTCAGCTGATTTTAATGTCCTAATGATTTGTTTGACCGAAAGGAAAGCAAAAATGGCCAATTCTGATATACTTCAGTCTATCCTTTTTTGGTTGAGTTTTCATACTTGGTAACAAAAACTGATTTTTGGATTTAGATGACAGTTGTAATGCCTCCCAGATTTGAGTTGCTCCTGAAATGGTCTGATTTATGTGTTGTAACAGGAATTTCATCAAGCGATGCTGCTACAGTTGGACTTGGAGCCATTCAGGTTGCATAATAAAGCCTAGACTGCATATAATGTTTAATGCGAATATAATGATTGTGAATTTTGTTCTTATTATCAGCTTTCTTTTTTCAGGTCATAGCAACTGGAATTGCCACATGGCTGGTGGACAAAAGTGGTCGGAGGCTGCTTTTAATGGTGAGTATGAAGCAAAATTAATTCTGTCATAACCGTTTTCTAATATCTACTATAATAAAATATGATTATTAAGTTAAATGAAATTTGATCTCTTATCACATCTGCAGATATCTTCATGTCTAATGACAATTAGCCTTGTCATTGTTTCAGCAGCATTCTATCTAGAGGTTGGTAGTAGTAATGGTACTATCTTAATTCAATTTCAGAAGACTAGCTATGCTTTTAACTATCTTATTTGATTGATACTAGGGGGTTGTATCAGAGGATTCACATCTATTCAGCATTTTGGGAATACTTTCTGTTGCTGGACTTGTGGTATGTTTCTTGGATTTGGTTGGAGTTTCCTTGTACAATTTACAATTTAAGTTTTTAGCATTCGTCTGATTGATCACGAATGTTGTAGGCGATGGTGATTGGGTTCTCTCTAGGCCTTGGACCCATCCCTTGGCTGATAATGTCTGAGGTATGAAACACTTTTAGCATTCAAAACAAATAATCATTATTAGGAGGATGAATTTAGTAATTGTAACATGATTTCAGGTCTTGAGTTAATTGTGTAAATTGAATATGTGGGGTAATTTCTGGGTTGTTTTCTCAGATACTTCCTGTGAATATAAAGGGGCTTGCTGGCAGTATAGCGACAATGGGAAACTGGCTGATTTCGTGGGTTATCACGATGACAGCTAACTTACTTTTAAATTGGAGCAGTGGAGGTGAGTGCGTGTCTTGTATGCTTATATGCTTATATCAATATCAATACAATGCTGACTTGAATGTCTACAGGGACATTTACAATCTACGCAGTAGTAGCTGCCATAACTATTGCTTTTATAGCGAAATTTGTCCCTGAGACCAAGGGAAGAACATTGGAAGAAATTCAGTTTTCCTTCAGATAGATATGTTTTGGGAGAGCACACAGGTAGTCTGTCTTGTTTAAAGGAGTTCAATATCATGTGTTTTTTTAGGGCTTTTGTATTTATCATGTATCAAATTTTCTGTAACAAATGAAGGGGGGTGAAAAATCAATGCAATTGTTCTTTTACTGTACAAGCTACTGATATAATTTTTTTAAAATAATATTGTAGCAAAAGAAAAATGGAAAAAAAGCTTTGTAGTCATAAGTGTATTTCTATTACGAATTGTATTTTTGCCAGGGAATAGGTTCCTATGGTAAACATGGGGTCGATGACTTGAATTACTGCCTAATAATAATAATAATAGTATTCTTATTGCCTAGTTTTGGATGATGATTCTCCTATGTGCGGCTAATCAAATTAAGAAATACAATGATTGTACCACAAATTGTGGTTGTATTCAACGATAACAGCAACAGCCCCCAGAAGTATGTATGATCCTTTTGGGCTATTTTTTATGTATTGTGGAACAATGATGTGGAAATACTGGTGCAGATGGTAGGTAGTATTCAAACAGTTTAATTCTTAATTCTGAATTTATTTCTTATTTATTTATATGCCACTTTATCACATTTCGCCAATCATCCTTCCTACGAAAACAACCATAATTTCTCATTTCCATTTCGTGTTACTGTTTCTTTATCCTGGATTCTACGGAGTGAATATTTATTTAAACCTAAAACGGATGTTTGGGTAGGTGTTTATACTCTCGCCATGTTCACCTTTTCCCTCTTGCTGTCACTTATTTATAGGTGAATATTTCCTCTATTTTTTAGAAAAGTCCATAGGAGATACAATCCGTTACAAGAAAAATACTAGAAAACTTATTCCAGCGCTCTGCATAATTGAGTAACCGACTGAATATTTCCAATTTTACAGCCAAATCTGTTCTGAGTCAATTTAGAACATTTCTACCAATTAAAGAACCGAACTTAATCCAATCTAACAAATTAAAACTTAAAATAAGAAGACTTAATTATCATTTTGGTCTCCTAATTTGTTGGTTTGTTTCGTTTTGGTCTCCTTATTTTTTGTTAGTTCAATTTAGTCCTCTAATTCTTTAAAATGGTATTTCTATTGTTAAGTTGACGTTAATACCGTTTCCATACATGCCACGTGTCATTTTGTGGAATTTTATAATTTTTTGTAATTTTTTTTGTAATTTTTTGTAAATTTTTGTAAATTTTTTTGTAATTTTTTTAAAAAAATATTAAACTGTCACGTGTCACTTTATGGTTATGACACGTGTCAAATTGAGATTTTTTATTTAAAAAAATCATAATGCCATGTGGCAGGTCACGATTGTGCCACCTGTCAAGCTAACATTGTTTTCAATTTCGTCCTCTATTTAAATTTTTGATTCAATTTAGTCCCTCAATGTTTTTAAATGATTCAATTTTGTCCTCTCTAATTTGATAACAAATTAATAATTAAGCTTAATTACAATTTATACATTCATATTAAAATAATTTTTTATCATTTATACATCAAATCTCTCCCTAAATACTCATTTTTTTATTTTTTATATTTTTTACTTGTAATTTTTCACCCTTCAAATTTTGTACACATGTAAAAAAAAAATAATAATTTGAATAGTTAGAAGGAGTAATTTGATCTATAAATGATCTCAAATTAGAGAGGACAAAATTGAATTATTTCAAAAAATGGGATTAAATTGAATCAAAATTGTAAATAGAGAGACTAAATTGAAAACAACCAATGATAGTTTGACACGTGGCACAATCGTGATGTGCCACGTGGCACTTTTTTTTTTTTTTTAATTAAAAAATTAAAATTTTAAAAAGAATATCAAGTTGACACGTGTCACAACCATAAAGTGACACATGGTAGTTTAATTTTTTTAAAAAAAATAAAAAAGAATTAAAAAAAATTACAAAAATTATAAAATTTCACAAAATGACACGTGACATGTACGGAAACGTTGTTAACGTCAGCGACATGGACCAAATTGAATCATTGTAAAGAATTAGAAGACCAAATTGAATCAACAAAAAATAAGAGGACCAAAATGAACCAAACCAACAAATTAGGGGACTAAAATGATAATTAAGCCAAATAAGAATTATAAAAAACGTTTAAAAATAATTTTTTAGTTTGTCGTTCACCCACAAAAATTTATCATAAATCATCCAAAACTAAGCTTATACTAACCTTATCATAAATTCCTCTATGTGCTTATATTATTTATTTTTAGTATTTTTTATTTTAGTTAGTGTTCACTAAATAGAAATTAATACAAATATTTATTTAATAAAGGATTAAAAAATAATTTTGCATTTTTTTAACTTTTTTTTTCATTAAAATCACCTTAAGGATTTGATTTTAAGTTTCAGGATGCATTTTGCAAAACTTTTTTTTTTTAATATTGGAAGCAAAATTTAGAGGTGAACATTTGTAGATTTAATCCAGTTTGGGATAATGTAAACATTTAATTCATAACCCAACTTGTAATAAAATGAGTAATAGATTTTGCATTTTCCTTTTCTGTACTGCACATTCAATTAATGACAACCACATGGCAGAATTATATCCAAAAATGAATAATAACATAGACGGTATATGCACCTTGTACAGGGCAGAGACAAGGTCATGGCCATAGGTTCCTTAATGTTTTGGTCGCCACATATTTATCTCACATCCAAATGACTCGGACATTTAAGATGAAACCTAGCTCCACTTTACACTTCTCAGATCTCGTTCCTCTTTAGTTTCTTACAATCTCCCACATTTTTTTTTTTGGGATCAAGTTAGTGTTTATTAGCGAAAGCTTAGGAATTGGAACTAATAATCTAAGAACTTTGATTAGTGCTGAAGCTATGCCATTTGCGGAGTACCATGAGGATGCTAGGAACGTTAGGACACCTTTCGTCCACGGCTCCGCTGGAAGTAACAATCTCTTTGTTGTGCTATGCGTTCTCGTCGTTGCATTGGGTCCTATCCAATTCGGTTTCACGGTGTTTACATTATACATCACAATGCCCTTTTCACTCTCCGCTCCTTTTTTGTTTTGATTATTTATTTTTGTTTTGGGTTTGCATTGCCTTCTTCATTATATTATTCATACAGTGTGGTTATTCTTCTCCAACACAAGTTGATATGATTCGAGATCTTAATCTCTCAATATCAAGGGTATTTAGTTATTAGATTTCATATGGCTTTGGATCTTAATTAAAGATATTTTTCATCAGATTACTGATTTGTTGAATATCTTGTTGAGGCAGTTTTCAATGTTCGGATCTTTATCTAACGTTGGAGCAATGGTGGGAGCAACGGTCAGCGGCCAAATAGCGGAATACTTCGGACGTAAAGAGGTATTATACTATTACCAATATGTTTTGGTCGTTTCGGACATATTCCAATTTCAACAATTTGTGAAGAATTTAATACCAAATGTTTTCCTATTATTTTTTGAGTTTTTTTTTTTAATTTTGTCTTATCAATTTTAAATTTAGTTTTAAAGATTAATGGAAATGTAGTTTTTACTGTGTGATATGTGCATGGACATGACGTGATTTCATTAACAATTGTGATCCTATCATTTCTATGATAGAGATGTTAAAACGGGTAACCCAGTCCGATCTGGTCCGACTCACCACGGGTTGATCACTTAATGAGTCAACTCAACTCGTGAGTCAAAAAAATTCAAATCTAGTCCGGCTCACCACGGGTGGATGGGTTAAATGAATTGGTTCATTGACTCACCTAATTAAAAAAAACAATTTTTTTCTTCTGTCTCAACAAAAACTAAATTATAATTATGATTAAAAACTAAATAAACATTAATAAAATTCAAATACAATTCAAAAGGATGTTAAACTCTAAAATCACAAAAATACAAATTACCAATGTGTTTGGCTAAAAAAAATAATCTAATGTGACTCAGATGCAAAACACAATATAATAAAAAAACATTTATGTAACCCTTTATTTACGGGTTAGTGAACCATCTCGGCTCACCACGGTGTGTGAGCCGGGTTCTAGGGAGATCAGGTCAAAAATTAACCCGTACTGAAATTTGTAAAAAAATTTTAATCAAATTCATCCGAATCCGTGGTGAGCTGAATTGACTCAAGTTCCAACCTATTATTTTATTGGCTGTACTCTCCGCATATTTTTTACATCTTTTGTCTTTCGTACGAATCATCATAATATAATAGGGACACTTTTACTGGTTCTTCTGGAGAGATAGTGAAGCTAAGATAATGAAACTTTTTGCACTTTCTTCATTCTCGTTATACTGGTTGTTCTCGTGGAATCTAAATATTCATGCAAAAAGGAAGACCAGGAGCTGGTGCCAAAGGTGTTTCAATTTGTGTAACCCTCCCTAGTTTCAAAGCGGTTTTAATTGTTCAAATGATGATATTATAAAAGGACTAAATCTTTCTCCGGAAAACCTAAGTAGAAGCATCTGGTGGAACACGTATAAGTTGGAGGTTCTAGATTTGTCTAGAAATTTCCTAAACTAGGGCAGGTACCAGGTTGGTTGTTGTTAGTGTATTAGCTTCTTTCTGTTTTTTCTGTTTTTCTTTCGATTACCAGACTGTTTTTGTTTCAAACAACAAGTTCAGTGGAAGCACTAACCTCACTTCCCAAAGCCGTCCCTTTTCATGGCTGCAAAATCTCAATCTCTCAAACAACAGGTTCAGCAACCAAGTTCAGCTCTCTAGTTTTCCAAACCTTAAAATCATCAATCTTTCGCACAACAACCTCACGACTTTACCTTCCAAAACCTTTCCAATCTACACCTTACAAAGATTTTGAAATCAAACTCTATTTTTTAAATGAAAGAGAAAGTAAAAAATAATTTTATTGTTTGTTTGAATGATATAATTTAAGAGAATAATTTATTTATTTGAAAATTTTAAAATTCTTCTAAGGAAAATAATATATTTGGATGAAAAAATTAAAATTAAGGAATTAAATAAAGTATTTCAAATAATTAAAATAGTAGAATTTAAAATTCACTTAAAAAAAGAAATTGAAATATTGAAATTTTTCGAGTTATAAAATTTTTTATTGTTTAAGGATAAAAAAAGTTCACCGATTCAAAAAGTTGAATCGAGTCGAGCAGAAGGTTGATTCAATTCAGACCGAAGGTCAAATTGAGTTCGTCCGAGTCAAAAGTTAAACAGAACTAACTTATACTAAAGATTGAATTGGGTCAATCCAGATCGAAGATCAAACTAGACTGACCCAACTTAAAGGTTGAACTAGTCCGACCTGACCTAAACCGAAATGAGTTAAAACTTTAACATCAAACTTTCATCTTTAGGAATATAAATCAATGTCTTATACTTGAAAACTCTCAAGTGACCATAAAAAGATTTTTGTGCAAGTTACAGTTCATCTAAAAGCATTGCATTCAATGATCCTAAAGGTGACAAATTTATTAGATCAATTATAGTTCTCACCACTTCACACCAAAATTATTTGGAAACTTTTACTCGAGAAAGTATACTTCTAACTTTCTTTGCAATTGTTTTGTTTATTTAGTTACTCCATTCATCTAATGAATTTCACATGTATTTTCATATCTTATTCCATGAGTTTTGCAATATGTCCCAAATTGACCAATATATTCTTTGTTATTATCGATTCTCAAGCATTCACTACTATAAAAAAACATTACAATAGTTATTTTATATATTTTACATTGGGTTAGTCATCGATATAGATTTATGCGAAGTAGAAAATAAAACACTTTTACATCAATTCATATACTGATGAGATATACAAACAAATTACAACGATTATATATATTGCATTGGTGTAAATACAATTTAAGGCAAAGGATATATTACATCTTTGTAGGCTCAACCTATGTAATAATATGTTCAACTTAGTGGAGAACAACAAAAGGAACATACATATTACATTATTTAGGTCTATAATTGATGTAATATCCCTTTTTACATGAGTTAAGGTCTCTAATATGTGTCTTCTTTTTAAGATATTTGATAATTTTATGATTTTCCTAATTGACAATTCACTTCACATAACATTCAAATCTTTAATTCAATATTGAACAAGAGTATACTTTAAGATACATAAACATTTAAGTGTAATAGGAAATGACAATGTTTAGGTACCAAACATGATTTTAAATTCAAACTAATATTACTTTCTAATACATTTTCCTAGAAAATATCATGCACGAAACAAAAACTCTTCAATTGTGTATGTAAATAATAAAGATAAACTAAACCCTTCACTTCCAACACTGGATGTTATTTTATTATGAAATCCATAAATTAGTGGCTTTATTCTTTGCCATCTGCAGCCTTAAAGGAGCCCAATTGAATGGCAGTATGAGTTTGCACCACTTTCGATAATCATACACTGAAAAATCAACACAAACTGCAGTTTCCCACTATCCTATGTAGGTTTTCATTTTGTTTTCCTCTTTATTTTCACTTACCAACAGTAGAAGTAATTTATGGGAGGGTGCACTAGATCTAGACTTTTAAATGATGTGAGTCTGTTAGTTACGATAAGAAAAACTACAGTATCCGATTATTAAAATAAATAAATATCATAAATTCAATCAAAAATTATAAAACTTTTTATTACTCAATAGTCACAAAATTTAATAAAAATTCAATTAAAAATATCTAAAATTGTGAGAAACTTAAAACTTAATTAAGTTTAAAATTAATAAAAAATTAATTTCTAATTTTGAAATTTAATATTTTGGCACGTTGAATTGCAGTCACTAATATTCGCAGCAGTCCCAAATATATTTGGATGGCTCGCCATTTCTATAGCGAAAGTAAGTATTAACATTTGAAGTTTGTTGGCATAATTTAATTACTTTGTTATTAGTAATGACTTGGTAATCATATTGACTACTATTGTTCTAGGATTCATCGCTTCTATTTATGGGAAGATTAATGGAAGGTTTTGGCGTGGGAATAATCTCTTATGTGGTAATCCTGATTTCCTGATAGCTCTTTATTGGTTCCTTGATTAATAAATATCATAGCAGTAGCTAGGCATGGTTGAGATTTTTAGAATTTAGGTTTATATTTTTATTAAACAATATTTCAATCAAATATATAAAAGTCAAAATCAATTTTAATTTTAAATAAAGTTTAAATCGGAAAAAAAATATTTTGCGATTTTGTTTAGATTGGTTTTATGACTTTTATCATATAAAATGGTATGGAGAGTACCAAGTAGCATCGATTAAACTTTAAGATTAGGATGGATAAAAAATTTAAATTATATTACTTTTAAGTCTATTAAAATGAATTTATCCTAAATTAAATTCATATTTTGGAATTTAAGTCCAATCTACTTAATTGAATTTGGATTACATTTAAATTGGATATTTTTTTGGATTTTAAAATTTCAAAATCAAGGTGTATTTAAGTCAAGACAAGACAGTTGAGGATCAGGTTGAACCAAGTCCATACGGATCCAAAGTTAAATAAAGTCAGTCTGAATCAAAGTGAGTCGAATTGCTTAAAATAATGAGTCAAAGGGATATAAGTAGAGATGAGTTTGTTCGCGCCAAAGGTCAAGATGAAGAATCGAGTCAAGTTGACCCATGCCAAAGGTCAAAGTGAGTCGATCTAGTTTAAAGGTTAAACTAAGTCCACCTAGATTAAAGGTCAAAGTGAGTCAGCTCAGGCCAGAGGTTAAGACGTGTTTGTTGAGATGAAGGCCGAGGCAACTCAGTCCGAACCAAATGTTGAGTTGAGTCACCGAAAGTCAAGGCGAGTTAGTTTGGACTTAAGGTCAAGAAGAATTAGCCTTGGTCAAAGTTTGAGATCAGTCGATCCGAGCCAAAGGTCGAGGCGACTCAACACCGACCAAAGGGTAGAATGGAGTCATTATGGACCCATGATTAAGCTGAGTTGAGCTACTATAAAGGTTAAGATGAGTTAGTCCAGGCCAAACAATTGAGATGAGTCGACTTGATCCTAAATTCAAGTCGAGTTAGTCCGAACCAAAAAATCAAATTAAGTAGGCTCAATTTGAAGGCCAAGATGAGTTGGTATGGGCTAAGGTCGAGTCGAGTCAACCCAAAGAGTTAAGCTGTGTTGACTTGGTATGAAGGTCAAGATGAGTTGGCCTAGGCCAAAGAATCAATACAAGTTAGGCTAGGCTGAAATTCATGTTGAGGCGGCTCAGATCGAAAGTTGAGTCAAGTCGACCCATGTCAAAAAATCAAGCTGAATTGGCCTAATATGGAGGTCAAGATGAGTCATCCTCAGCAAGAGGTTGAGTTGAGTCATCCCAGGCTAGAAGTCAAGCTGAGTTGACCAAGCTAAAGTTTGAAAGAAGTTAGTCCATACCAAAGGTTGAGGTGAGTTGATCCGAACTTAAGGGTCAAACCGAGTCATCTCAGGCACACAATTGAACCTAGTCATGTTGTGCCCAAGGTCTAGGTGAGTCATCTTGGGCCCAGGGTCAAGTTAAGTCAGCATGGACTCAAATCAATTTGAATTGACCTGGGCTTGGATTGAGCTAAGTTGACTTGGCGCCAAATCGAGTCAAGTTAACCTAGACCCAGGTGGAGCAAAATCAACGTGAGCCTAGATTAAGTCAAGTTAGTTATGGCCAATGTTGAAGTTGGGTTGTCCAAACCCAAGTGGATCAAATCTATAATGGATCTATAATCTAGTTTCATTATAAATTTGATCTATAATGGATCCAGATTATAGATCAAATCTATTTTATTGCATTTATATTAGATCTTGAAAAATCTAATCAATGACCATCTTCAACTTCAACCGTAAGGAACAATAGATTTGTCACCTCCAACAAACTCGAGGCAAGTTTCTTCTTGCACCTCCAAAACTTCCTTCTTAGATCCCCATATAAATAAGTTTTCCATTTTGTCCTTTTTAGATTACACGATTCAGAAATCATTTTTTTACCTTCAAATTGTACAATGCACAAGTTAAAAATAACTTCCGGATTGTAGAATCTGGAAGCCAATTTTTCCTTAAAAAAACTCTAGATTATGCAATTCAAAAGTATTTTTTACTGTTTTGAATTGCGGCGGTGCAATAAGAAACTGTCCAAACTTAATTGTACAAGCCCAATGTGAAGACCAAGCCCAAACAAATAGCACATAAAAAATTTGCTTGAGGTTAAGAACGAAGAAACTATTCCTTTTCCATCACTAATGAGGAATCTGAGTCCAAAATCATCTAAATTGTTTGAACAATATGGCAACTCCACCAGTGAAAAACAAACTCATGCTCATGAAAAACCAGGAAGAATACAAAAATCGCGAAAATACGACTCATTTCTGTTTCATTTTCTATCATGCACATATATACATTGAATATATAGTTTCATCCCATTTTCAGTATCTTTTGTACAATTTATATAAAACAAGTGTTTGGTCTTTTTTGAATCATAAAATAACTATTTATCAAAAGATTAATCAGGATTTTAATTTTTCCACAGTTAACATAAATACTTTTTTTGGTTTTTATTTATACGTTCTTTTATTCATCAACTCACATTCACATATCTTTCTCTTTCATTTCTTCAAGTTCCTATCTTTCTTTCTCATTTGATGACAAAACATACATCAGAAAACCGTTTTACTTTTATATGTAGTTTGAAAAGGTAAGAATTTTATAATAATATACTCCTTCTTTCTAGTCTTTTGTCAATAATATCCAAATTAATTTCTTAACATTTTTTATATAAACTAAATTATTCTTTCCCTAGTTTTCTTAAAAAAGTTCTTTGAATACGAATCTTTATTTAAGTGAAATAAATATGAAAAAAAATATAACTTTAAACAAAAAAACTTTACTTAAAAAGTTCAGGTGCATAACCAATACACCTAAATCAAAACATTAAATACATTAATTATGAGAAAGAATTAAAGTTTAAAAAATATTTTTAAGAAGTAAAATGTTTCATTAATATTAATAGTAATTTAAAAATAAAATAAAATCACGTAAAAAGTATGAGGAGTAAAAATCTCTTACAAATAATTGGTGCAGGTTGTGACTTTGTGATGAAACTAACTGGTAAATTTATATGTATGTTTAGGTACCTGTTTATATAGCAGAGATATCACCTAGAACCTTGAGAGGCACTCTTGGATCTGTGAACCAGGTTAGTTAGGTTTAGCTAGGGAACCTTATTACATCTATTACTTTATATATCCAACTAATTATTCATAGATATATATAAATATACTTATCTTCTTTTTTCTGTAGCTCTCGGTTACTATTGGGATAATGCTGGCTTATTTGTTGGGCCTTTTTGTCAATTGGAGAGTTCTAGCAGTATTAGGTGAAAGTTTAACTCTATATATCTCTACTGTCAAATTAATGAATAATGTTCCATGATGGAGACAACGAGATGAAAAAAAAAATGTGACAACTATGTAGAGATAAAGTAAAAAAAGAAAAAGAAAAAAAATAGTTTCATGTATATGGGTCAATTAAGCTGAATTAGGGCAAAAAAAAAACCCTAAAAAAACAAGAACCTCCATGTAAACAAAACTAACCAATATATTTACAGATCCAAGTTATTTTACATTTTTACTTCAAATAGGGATCGGTTTATTTACAGCCATCGTACATTATAGATCTCTTGTACAGAAATTAAAGAAAAATGGAAGTTTTACGACTAAAACATGGACAACATTTATGAAAGCTAAAGATGAAGACAAATATTTGTTAATATAATGAAGAATTCGCTGTTCCTTTTTTGGCAGGAGTTCTTCCCTGTGGAATATTAATACCCGGGCTATATTTCATTCCAGAATCTCCTAGATGGTTGGTATGGATCATACAAAATATATTATATAATAATTGGATAATTTCTATTATTGTTTGCAATCTCTTCGAATTTCAGTTTTCTTTCTTAATGTGTAGGCCGAAATGGGCATGATAGAAAAGTTTGAAGCCTCCTTAAAATTTTTACGAGGACCCAACGTTGATATTACTATGGAAGCACAAGAAATTCAGGTCCTTCATCACACACACACACACATAACTCAAAGGCCACTCCATCTTCACTTGGACCACACTTTTTAATAAGACGTTTAATTATCATGCTAGGGTTCTCTGGTGTCGAATAACAGAACAGATACTTTACAGTTTGGAGATCTCAAGAGGAAAAGATATTGGTTTCCTTTAATGGTATATATATGAATCCACTTTGGTGTTCTTCTTCGAATTTATCATTGTTTTTGCTATAATTTTGTTTGGTCGATATTCAAAATGAAATCTTCTGAGTTCTGCTATCTGGGTGCATGTGCATGCACCTTGCAGGTAGGTATTGGACTACTTGTGCTCCAGCAACTTTCTGGTATCAACGGTGTTTTTTTCTATTCTAGTAACATATTTGCAAGTGCAGGTAATTAATTAAATACTTTTTTCTATCAATTATTTATCACTTTCGGTGTAATGCCACGCTTTGTATGAATATATAAATAGCAATATAATAGATATTTGAGGTGGTATAACAGGAATATCATCGAGTGATGTTGCTACATTTGGACTTGGAGCTATGCAGGTCATAATCTACACACGCTCTATAATAGATATTTACTTTATGTGAGTCTCAAATTGTGAAGCTTGTAAATTCTAATTATTAATGAACTTTTTTAATCTTTCAACGCATAGGTCGCGATGACTGGGATTGCTACATCCTTGGTCGACAGAAGTGGGAGAAGGATGCTCCTAATAGTGAGTATCAAGACAACCAACTATTTATCTCTTGAAAAATTAAAAGTTTAATTTACATTAATTAATTAATTCCATTGCAGTTATCCTCATCTATAATGACACTTAGCCTCCTCCTTGTAGCTACCTCATTCTATTTGGAGGTTGGTAATCCTAATTAATCACTAATTTGAAGCTGATCTATTCAGCATTAAAGCTTAATTGGTATAATGTTTGTGTTAAATAATAAGTTTCCTTTGTTGAATCCAGAGAGTGGTGTCAAATGATTCTGACCTTCATCAATTACTAGCAATGCTCTCAGTTATGGGGCTTGTGGTATGTATGATTTTATTGATTTAGCAGGGTTCTTTCATTTCATGCTTCGTATTTTCTGTACATTTTCAACTTGATCAAGTGTGTTTCTGTTCAGGCTTTGGTCATTGGATTTTCTCTAGGCATTGGACCAATCCCCTGGATTATAATGTCTGAGGTATGCAGAAACACCTCTTTCCGCTTATAGAAATGTGTTGAATCTTGTATTTATTTATTTTTGCTAATGATAATTAACAATGGTATAATTCTCTTTGAGATATGTAAGTATATTGTCTCCTAATAAAATGACGATGATGTTGGTTTCAGATACTTCCACCAAATATTAAAGGCCTCGCTGGAAGCACAGCTACGTTTTTGAACTGGTTCACTGCATCAGTAATCACCATGACTGCAAATTTGCTCTTGAATTGGAGCACTTCAGGTCTCTTTCTTTCTCTCTATTGTGTTTGTTTATTCAAAGTTATGGTACTTGTAGTTGTGATAAGACTGAGTAGTGTGTGGTTGTGAACAGGAACATTCACAATTTACGCCATTTTTTCTGCCATCAGCGTTGTTTTTTCGATACTTTTGGTTCCGGAGACCAAGGACAGAACATTGGAAGAAATTCAGGCATCGTTTATTAGATAGAGGGGGACCATGGTGAGAGCCACGATACAGAACAACCACTTTTGGATTTCTATCTACATCAAAATTTATTCTCAAGCACCACCTAATTATTAAGTTATAGTGCCACCTTGTAACCCTCAACTAACACAAATTATTACACTCACTGCTTTTAAATCAAAAAGCCATTTTAAAATAATGAGATTAAATTGAAAAAATCAGATCAAAAAGCTATTAAAAATTTGAGATTACATATTCATCTCTACTATTATGTAGATTTTCTTACTTTTTAGTTTGATATTTGTTTTCTCTCTAATATCAACTCATATATATGTTTTTCTATATTACAAAATCTTAGCATGGAGTAAAAAGAGTTTAATACTTGTTATTGTTAAACATTTTAGATAATATTGTTGATACGTGTTTCGACTTAGAAAAATGATTTTTTGACTACTAAATTTTGACAAATTTCTCTTACAACCTTAAGTGACATTTTTTAAGTGGTTCACTAGTTTTTCATTTTTTTATTCTTGATATTCCAAAACCACTTAGAAGATGACACTTCATATTATAAGAAAAAATTGTTAAAATTTAATAATTAAAATATCATTGTTCTTCGACTTAATACAGACAAATGTAGAGTAGAATTGATGGAAGTCACCCCATATATTTTATCAAAAAAATAATTAAGTTGTTAAATTTAAAAGAAGAAGAAAACTAGCATTCCAAACAAAAATTAATCAAAACATATCTTGAAAAATGATTCCAAAGGTTATTATGTGTATTGTAAGTATCGATCCAAAAACATTACTTAGAGTTTAGTATGTGTTGCTTTGTGAGAAAATGTCGAAAACATATGCTATCACGGATAATTGTCACTCTCTGTTTAAGTGGAGACTGAATTTTAATCAATAATTGTGTTAAAATATCAGTTAATGTTAAACTCGAGTATTTAGCTTCCTATTAAGAAATTAATTCCATCTCTTTAATTTATTTTGAGTTAACGAAATTTTAGTTTTAAGAACTTTCACATTAAATATTCTTTTATAATTTTATTTTCTATTTTAATTTTAATAAAAACATATATTACCTACTAATTTTTAAAAGCATATTCACTCATACACTTAATATTACCTACTAGTTTGAAGGGCTTTACGCCTTAGATATTCCAGTTTCATTTTCCAACTATTAATTGGTGGCTAAATATTATTCACATAATATTTTTATATATTTCCTTTTGTTTTTTTCATATTATTCGTCTTATCTAGCATCCGTTTTCTTCTCTTTTTGTACAAATTTTACACAAACAAATACAACTAATATTTCTCAACAAATTAAATATATTTGAGAAATAATATTTCTTCAATATTTTATTTTAGAAATATAGTTGGAAATAGCCGATTGTAAATGCTTTTAATATACTATTTTATTTTTATTATCAGTATAAACCTAAGTCTAACATTAAATATTGTTGGGTATTAGGATCCCTTTCTATGCAGAGAAAATGTCCAAAACTTGAAAGGCCAATGTGTCACTTAACCTAGTGGAGAGGAGGCTATAAAATAAAGAGAGAGGCGAAACAATAAAGTCAGAACACACTGAAAGCTCTAACACATAGAGGGAGAGGTAGAGGGAAATTCTCTCTTGTTCTTTTCTATTTTGAAAACTTTGTTGTTTTGTTATTTGGTTTGGTGTTGGCACTCATTTGTGCTATTAATTGAGACTCTTTTGTACTCTTGTTGATCATAATGGAGCTATTTCTTTGGTCTAGACGACTCGTGGTTTTTACCCTTGTTTTGAGGGATTTTTCCCGTTAAAAATCGTGGTGCTTTTATTTGTGTTTTTGGTGATCTATTATTGTTGCTCTTTGATTATTGCTCCTCATAGATTCTTGCAAGTCAGGAAAAATTATATCCGCTGCATTCTTTATTATATTGTTTGTGTTATTGTTTTTCCCATCAAATATGAATGAAAATATTGAACAATATTTAAAGATTAACATTCATAAACTCAGGTTTTGAATCAGAAGTCATTCATAAACTCAGGTTTTGAATTAGAACTTTTGTCAATTTTCTTATGTAAACAAACTAAAATCTCATCGACATTGAATCTATCTTATGAATCCTCTCATCTAAAGACCCGTCATTTAAAAAATATGTATATATAAAGAATTTTTATTGTATTTAATTATATGTCAACCAAAAAGAAAAATACAATCATATGAATTTATCAAATAAGAGGTTGCAATAGTTTTGCTCGAGTTCATTGCTTAACACAGTCTTTTATTATTTTAAAAATTTAAGAAAGAAATACTTCTTTTTTTGTCTCAAAAAAGTAAGTAAAACAATTGGAAAAGGAAGGAAAGGAAGGAACATAATAGGAAAAGCAGTCTCTAGCTGTTCAGAATACGACGGATAGAGACAACATAGGTATGAGATATCTCCATCTTAGGTTAAAGAACAAGATATCACAACTGAGAAGATAAATAGATTTGAAAACATCAATGATTTTTGGCCAAGAAGGAAGCAAGAAAGTTCTTGAGGCATCTATTGTAGACACAGGGTCGCTCCAGCTGAACAAGGTGACCAGCTTTCTCTATGCTTTCAAGCGTTGTGCCATCCCCTAGTTCTCTGTCATTTCATACATCACTCGCGTTAATAATATTTCAGTAATAAACAACAATAACTATGGTATTGATTTTGTTTTCTTCTATCTAGACCCTTACTCTTTCATATTTTGTGCAAGCTCCAGTTTGAAAATTTGATCATTCTGGCCCCATAAAAGATGTATTCTCTGCAAAGGAAACATGAAGGTCATGCATATATGCAAAACCTAGACCTACCTCTGCAAATTACTGCTAATAATTTTTAATTACCTGTGGAAAATTGGGGGTGGTCGTATTGCTAATTATTAATCCCTCCAATAGTTCACCCCGTTCCTTTCTATTCGAGAACATCACCTGCAATAAATAAAATCATTATTTTCAAACTTAGGTATCTAATTGTCTATTTGGTGAAGGTGGTTGAACTAATAGACGTTCTTCTTTTCATCATTGTCTCCACAAAATCATGGCATCTTTTGTTATTTTCTGTATCAAAAGAATCGTTTTGTAATCCAATTTGCTGAGCCTCACCCCTTTAAAGAAAAGGTACTATTTGAGGCTATTTTAATATGGTTTACTATGATGAATCCAGTTATAGATCTCCTTTGGGAATTTCCACCAAGTATATCTAAACATACAGACCCCACTCACTTATGTTGTCCATTTCTATAATCAATGGACACGTTCTTACGAATTTGGGGAGGGTTACATCTTCATCACCTATTGATGATATATCATATAGGAGAGTACGTGGCCTCATATTTATTTTAAAATAACCACGAACATAAATGAATGCACCTACATATCAAGTTCCAACATCTAAGATCATTATGATAAATTTAAAATTCAGGTCCATTTTCTTATCAATTTTTTTTTTTTTTACTAAAATGCATTGATATGAAACAAAAGAATTTAAAATCATAAACTATGTAAACAAAAGAAGATATTTTTGTTACTTAAATTATAAAAATAACATTCTGGCCAGTAAGAAATATATTTTATTTTAAAAAATAATAATACCACTAGTAAATGTTAATATATATATTTATATATTTATATTTTACGTTATGATTTTTTATTCTCGTAATATGAATTGCTATAACATTTTTTTAGAATATGTCATGTTTCATTAGGATTACATAAGAATCGTAATTCAGGTTTAAATCATACATTAAATTATGGATGAAATTGTACACAAATCACGCTCTGGTAAGGGTTAAGTTATTTTAAAATATCTTAAATTTGATTGATTTTTTTGCACAAAAACTTAATAAAGAGAGAGGCTCAATGGTCTTCTTTTTCCCTCCACTCATGCCCACTTGCTATGTTGCCTTCTTCATCTACACTACTAGTCATCACTTATTTCTATTTTTTTTTTTTCTCATTTCTACTTAAACGAGAGTATAAATGTTGATGGTCCCTTAAATGTTCCCTTCAACTTCTTAACATGTGTTAGTGTTACTCCTTTGTTGGTGGTCCTTTGCTTGCTTTAGATATGTTACTTCTAATTTCTTTCTTTATAAAAATGGATAAGTAAAAAAGAGAGTTTGATATTATTTAGAATTATTGTGAAAGTCTTCTTATTACAAATAAACTATAAATAAAATGTAATTTTTGTTCTCATGATGGAATGACATGATAAGGATGAAACATTATCTTGTCAGAAAAAAATACAGATGTTATCCATTGTGAAAAAAATAATATAAAAGAAGTAGGAAAATAATAAGTGTTCTCTAACAAATAACAATAAATGCATTGAAAAATGTATAATACAAGATAAGGAAGAAATTGAAAACATTGAAGAAGGAGGACAAATTTTAATAGAAATGAAGATGAGTTGACTGATCTAGATCTTAAAAAGAAAAAAATATGTAATTAACATGAATTATTTGAAGACATTTTTATTTCTTAGGATCTTTAGTGTGTATTGCAGTAATCACAACCATAGTTATGATTGAGTACTCTTGTTTTTTTATTGTAGTAATGAGAACCATAGTTATGATTGTAGTAATCATTTACTATAGGAATTTTAAGGTCCAACCACAATTTTATGTTGTTTATGTATTTTTTTTAATGTTTATGATACTTTGCTTATGTCTCAATTCAACTATCATGTTAAAATAATTAATAAATTCTTATGAAATTAAGCTTTGAAAAAGGCTATCAGTTTTATGATATTTATACTATAAGTTATTTTTTATTTTTAGTAAAACCATTTAAAGTAATAAATAAATTTTTAGATAGTATAAAAGTAATGCCATTTTTAAGTATAGTGTAGAAAAAGAATAAGAATGAAATACATAACCGAAATAAGGGATAGATATAGATAGAGAGACATACCTCAAGAAAATCTTTGTGCAAACGATGGGGAAACCAGAGTTTTTTGTGAGCAGCGACGGACAAGAGGGCCTTAAGACCCTTAACAGAGGTAGGCAGCAAGAGATCCGAAGAAGAAGAGAACCCAAGATGTTCAAGTGAGGCGGCGCTGAGCGAGTCCGACATGGCCAAAACGGACCCAGAAATAACCATTCCTTCAACCATTTCAGGGTACATCTCAGCCATCTCAAACGCCACCATTCCCCCATAACTGAACCCAACCACTATGCATTTCTCCACCCCAAGTTTCCTTAACGCCCTCGCCAGACACTCCGCTTGAAACCTTGGCGTCCTGTCGGCTTTATCGGTCACGGACCCTCCGAAGAACAGAAGATCCGGAACATAAACAGCGTACTTCTTCGTCAACGCCCCCACTTGGAACTGCCACGTCACGATTCCTTCCGCGGCGAAACCGTGCACCAGAACCACAATGGGCTTGCTGGGCTTCGCTGCGATTGTGGGCTTTTCCTCCTTTTTCTTGGGCTTCGTTATGGTCTCTGAAGGGACCCAGAAACTCATCACGGTCCCCGGCTCAATCTCCACCGTGTACGGCCTGATCCCCGCCATCTTCATTAACCCATGCAGCAATGGCCTCTGCGCTGCAACCAGGTTCACCATTTTCTCTCTCTCTCTCTGATCACTCTGCGTTAAGCTGTGAAATTGTGGATAATGGAGAAGGGTTTATATAAGAGAAATGTTAAGTTGGATTAGTGGGGTTTGGTGCTGGTTGTTATCACTTGTCATACATACTAACGAAGGACATTTCAACACATTGCTGGCAGATACTTGTCGCTCGCTAACTGTATTTTTTTTGTTTTTTGTCAAGTACAAAAGTTGTAAATGTAACAATATACACTATGGTCCCACACTTAATTCTAATTGATTGGGTGCACTAATATAGTTAAAGGTCTTGTTGAATATTATGATGAAAAATTAAACATAAATTAATTTAATTTGAACTCTCACAAGAATTTATAATACCTCTTTTATACGTGTAGAGATGAGAATTAAGTATGTCCGTACATGTAGTCTTTCGTAAGTAGAGGTAGAAATAAGTGTGTGAGTTAGGTATTAAGAAATGTGTTTATTTGACTAACATCTCAAGCAAGCAATTGTTGGGTGAATCTATTTGATAAAAATGAGTATGATCCATTGATCCCACATGAATAAAATCTAAGCAAAGGATTTGTGCAGCTTTCTTACACGCAATCTGGATCGTGTATAGATTATTGTGAGTAGAATATGTTGGCTTAACAAAGTTGTGTTGTAGAACATACAACAACTTTGTTTAGTTTTGCTGAACCACCCCATCGCCTAATATAATGTTTTGCCCATCCGTTTTGGTGAGAAATTATTTGTGGACTTTAAGGCATCTCTCCATCTTGGAATTTGACTTTCACGCTTGAAAAGATGGTGATGGGTATTGTTGAATATGATTAATATAAGAGAATCCTTGTATGGAGACACAACTACCATGTCATATTTTATGTTTCAAACTACCTTTTCGCATGAAGCTTTTTTCTCGGATCTACCTTAACTTAACACGCTTCTTTTCTCTCTCGTTATATTTTGGGCTGCCTGTTTTTTGTTGGGCCTCTCTGTCTTTCGTGTTCTGGGTTTCAATATAAATCCATTCTTACCTTTTATCTCACTTCTAAAAACACTCTCATACAATAACAAATATGTATAATTTTTCCCCTAGTGTTTACCTTCTTCTTCCTTATGTCAATGCATACCATAACTATGATATGACATCAGAGCGGCTTAATTCTGCTCTACTACGCAGCTCCAATGATTCTTGATTTCTTTTTCTTCTCTTTTGAAGCTTCATTCTTTTTATCTCTGTTTTTATTTCATGGAATTGAGCAACATGGATACATCATCGATTCCATCAAACCCATTTTACTTGCATCCAGGTGAGAATCCAGGCTGAACAAGAACAAGCACATCACTAATTTACTGCTATTGAGGATGAAACATGTCAAAAGTAGCAACGGGTAATATTGCTTTTGTTCTGACAAAACCTACAACTAGAGTAATAAGTGCAGGTTTAGGTAATACTCTTGTTTTTTGTAATTTAACATGTTTCTTAAGATTCATATTGATACCCACTTAGTTACTGAGATATATTATATATTATGAATTTGTAATTATTTTATAGGTCTCACACTATTGTCATATTTGGTTTAAACCAAAAAATTTGTCTATTTCATAATCTTAGCTTCCTATTTTCAATATAATGAAACAATTAACGTAGTATTAATTATTTTGTTAAATCTTAATTTTTTGGTTGGTTCTTCAAATTGTCCCCATTTTTTTTCACAAATATCAATTGGATCCTCAGATTTTAAGTCGTCTGAATTGGATTCTCATTTTTTAAAATGTATTGCAATTTGATTTTTTTACACTAACGACGCTAATTATTATGCCACGTGTCACTTATGTTTTTTTTTTCCTTTTTTTTGTTCAAAAGAATCTTCACACATGTCGTTTTTTATGTGAAAAATTTCAATTTGGTCTCTTTATTTGTTATTTTGTCTCAATTTAGTCCTAATTTCTTTTTAAACAAAATCAATTTCATTCATTCCAAAGGATGATGATATTTTGACTCACTTTTTTTTATCTACTTTTAACCCATCACTCCAATTACTCTTAGATCATCACATCACACCACTAGAAAAATCAAAATAAATTATTGAAGGGTGATAAGAGCATTAGGTTAAAAGTGGGTAAAAAAAATGGGTCAAAATATCCTTATCTCATTCCAAAGTAAAACCAAATTTGACTTTTATATAAATGTTATAATGATATTTTTATTATAATTGATATTTTTAACCAAATTAAGTTTATTTATATTTATATTTTGCATTGAAATTTATTTCAAATTTGTTTTAAATATTTATATATTAATAATTTTTAGACAAATGTTAGAGTTGATTTAAATATAACAACTTTATAAATTCAAATGTAAAATTTTAAAACTGTTTTATGACAATTTAAAATAAATATATTTATTTAAAATTTCATTTAACAATTTATAACATTTTAAATTGTTATAAAACTGTTTTAAAATAAATTTGTTTAACAATTTATAACATTTTAAATTGTTATAAAAATGTTTAAGAATTTTACATTTATATTTATAAAGTTGTTATTTTTAAACTAACCCTAACATTTGTATAAAAATTATTGATATATAAATATTTAACCAAATTTTAAGTTTAATAAAAAATATAAATTTAAATAAATTTAATCTTGTTAATAGTATCATTGTAACTTGTATATAATAGTTAAATTTGATCTAAATTAATACAAAATAATAAATATAGAGACTAAATTGAAATTTTTCACATCAACAATGACACATGATACAATCACTGTCATGTCACACTGTCTTTGCCACACGATAGAATCCTAATTTGACACATCACAATTTTTGTAATTTTGAAAAAAATTAAAAAATTTTATGAGTTGAAACCTTCATATTAATTAACATCGTCAATACTACACTAATAACAAAAAAAAAATTGCAACACGTTTTAAAAAATAAGACCGTTTAAACTTTTACTTAATTAATATGTATAGTCAAGTCTCTTATTCAATTTTTATCAAACTTCAATATACACACATTTTGTTTGTTTTATGGGAGCACTTACTGTGATGAATTTAATCCGATCATTTTCATGTCGAGCGCTTGTAGATCAATGTTAAATGTTCTCAAAATTTTGTGAAAATGATGAATGAGATATTTGGAATATAAATGAATTAAGCACAAAAGGATGTCTTTTAATAGGATTACATGACTCCTTTCGAACAAAAGTGTATTTACATTTATCATATTAGTCAATTTTAAATAGAGTATTTGGAAGTTGGAAATAAATTTAAGTCATGTGCTACAAGAGTACGAGAAAAAGTTGAATCAATTTTGCAATTTTCAAAAAAAAAAAAAAAACTAATTTCATAGTAATGAAAGATTTTTCTGCCCTTACATTAATTATATGAATGGTCGAGTAGAAGCAATAGACATCATACAAAACATTTTATTTATGAGTGATGGGTTCTCAAGAATAAGATGACATGGACATAACATGGTGAAGTGATCAATATTCTAAAAAGTCGAATTAGAAGACGTGTTTCATGAGGTGGGAGAGTTTTCATGAAACTCATGTTTTTGTTTATAATAGATTGGAGAATGATTCAAAAATACCTTAATATCTCGAGTGCACAACATTCACATGGTTGTCATTAGTTTTATGCCTCATGAATTTGAAGTCAAAATATAAATTAATTTATAAAATTTTCACTTACAATAATTTTTAAAGATAGTGCAAAATGATAACACATTATATACTACACATTACAACTTCTCAATGAAGAAGTAGTGCTAATCAATTTTTTTTCTTTTAATTTTAAAAGTTGTGTGCCATGACTTCATTTTATAGAAGATAAAATTATGCTATCTCCATCGAAGCCTTGGCCTCGGCAACATGAGATGGGAGGCTCGGAGTATAGTTAGTTTGTTAATGCCATGCATGATATAAAATGACTAGCACCTTATATTCTAATTTGAGGCCCATTTGCAAGATTCACTTTGGCACCTCTTTTATGGCTGTTTCATTCTCCATCTTTCCCTTTTGGCACCCATAAACTCCAAATTACCACCACAAAAATTATAATATAAAGGTGGAAGTTACTTCTTTACCCCTTTCTTATTATAAATAAAGGTAAAAGTTAATTCTTCACTATTTCTTAATGAATTTCAAATTTATTTTTGGATTTGGAAATATATTTCGAAATATATATTCTAAAATACATTTTGGATTTGTATAATTCAGAAGATATAATTGAATTTGGACATACCTTTCAAAATACACATTTTTTAATGTATTTTTAAAATATAATTTGGAATGCACATTTCATAATGTATTTTTGAATCCATAAATAGCTTCTAGATTATACAATTTAATACACATTTTAACGTTCAAGTAAGTGTTTTCAGGTATTGGTTTCGGATAGAGATTTAGGGAAATCTTAATACTCACCTATGTCTTAATGCTTGACACTATGCACTTGTTAATCTCAACCCAATAAGGTGTAAATACTCTTTTAATTCCTATTTTAATCTTAACCCAATATTTGTTTTGACACTTTTACATATCATTAATTTCTCTGTTTATATAATTTAGGATTTTATTCATCTCAATAATATTCTTACATGGTTTGAACTTTGAAAATGTAGCTCTTTCTATTAAAAAGGAACCTTTTTGTGAGACATTTCACAAGAACTCGAGGGATGGATAAAGTGTGTAATTTGCCTGAAGGTAAGGTTTTTTATTTCTTGGCTAAAAGACATTCCTATAGTGTCTTTATTTTCAAACTCTATGTTGAAGTAATAACTGTTGACTTGATTTTTCAGAAGTTGCATTGTGAATGTCTTGCATCAAGGTCAGAAGTATAGAGATATAGTTTGAATTGATGTTTTATTCTTGGATTGCAGTAGTATAAATATACAGATTGGTAACGTAAATTGGAAAGAATCAAGGAACAAACTCCACCAATTTAGCACTAACAATTAACCTAAATAAAGGGAAAATCTGATATATAAAATCTGACTAATAAAAACTCATTAGTATAATTTAAAATTAATTATTATAATTGATATCCTCCCGCAAGTTGGACGATCTGGAAGAGAGAGGCAACTTGGACAGTAATGAATCAAACCGAGGGTGAAGTAGAGGCTTTGTGAGTATATCAGCAAGTTGATCATCAGTATATACAAAGGATACCCGAAACTTGCCTTTTTGAACATTTTCACGAACAAAATGATAGGCTAAGGCTATATGTTTCATCCGAGAGTGGAAAACAGGATTGGCGCTGAGACTTGTGGCACCAAGATTGTCACAATATATAACCGGGTTGGCTGTGGGGATGTGACCAAGTTCAGTGAACAAGGATAGGACCCATAGAAGCTCACTGGCCGTGTCAGCCAAGGCTTTGTATTCTGCTTCGGTTGAGGAACGAGCAACAGAGCGTTGTTTCCGAGAGCTCCAAGAGATGGGAGTGCGACCGAGATATAACAAGTAACCAGTGGTGGAGATATAATCATCCTTATCACCCGCCCAATCTGCATCTGAGTAAGCATGAAAGGTTAGCGGAGCAGTTGCCGAGATGAAGATGCCTTTGTTGCAAGAACCCGCCAAATAACGGAGCACCCGTTTGAGGGCAGACCAATGCGTCGTTCTTGGATGTTGCATGAATTGCGCAAGTTTGTTGGTGCTAAAGGCGATGTCCGGGCGAGTAAGACTTAAGTATTGAAGACTTCCTACGAGGGTGCGATACTCAGTTGGGGAAGGTAGGAGATCACCAGAATCCTTGAATAAGGGAGCACTGGCGGACAGGGGAGTGGAGGATGATTTTGTGTTAGCCATGCCTGATTTGTGGAGAAGATCAGTTATGTATTTTCTTTGTGAAAGAAACAGTCCTGTAGCGGAACGAATTACTTCGACGCCTAAGAAATAGGTTAGACATCCAAGGTCTTTCAGCGAAAATCGAGCAGCAAGGGTGGAAATAAGGTTGGACAACTCAGTAGGGGAACTCCCAGTGACAATGATATCATCAACATATACTAATAAATATAGTGTGGAACCAGATTTTTGAGAGATAAAGAGAGATGCATCAGCAGTTAAGTTGACAAAGCCAAGAGAAAGTAGAAACACTCGAAGCTCCGTATACCAGGCGCGTGGTGCTTGCTTTAGCCCATAGAGTGCCTTTTTGAGGCGGCAAACATGATCAGGGAAACTTTTGTTGACAAAACCAGGGGGCTGGAGCATGAATACTTCCTCTTTGAGCGTCCCTTGAAGAAATGCATTGTTGACATCAAGTTGGCGGATGGACCACCCTTGATGAACTGCAAGTGTGAGGACAGTGCGTATGGTGACCGGTTTAACAACCGGACTGAATGTCTCGGTATAGTCCCAACCAGGGCGTTGGTGAAAACCTTTGGCGACTAGCCGAGCCTTGTACCGATCAATCGAGCCATCCGGGTGTCGTTTGATTCGAAAGACCCATTTGCAACCAATCAAATTTTGAGTAGAGGACCGACTGACAAGGTCCCAAGTGCGATTGCGATGTAAGGCGTCAAACTCAGTTTGCATAGCGGAGCGCCAATCAGGGTCACGAAGAGCTTGGGTGAAGGTGTTGGGCTCAAGTGGAGAAGAGGGATGGACATGGAGGTTAAGCTTTTTGAGGGGTTTGACAATGTTGTTTTTAGACCGAGTAATGATACCACCTCCATCAGTTTGGGGTCTGTTGGTAGGGTTGGCATCGGGTTGGGATGGTGGCACAAAACATGGTGGGGATGGTGGTGAGGTTGGAGGGGATTCAGAGTGTCCAGGGGAGGGTTGGACCAGAGGTGGGGAGTTGGTGAAGGATGAAGAGGAAGGTGCAGCCGAGACCTCCTCCGGTGGGTTTAGGGTAGTACTGTTCATGGGTTGGTTTATAGGATGGAGTATGGAGAGCTGAAGTTGGCCTGTTGGTTGCTCTGTTGGTTGCTCTGCACTCGGCCTGGCTTGAGGTATTAGGGAGCTGTACGGAAATTCAGATTCAACAAACTTGACATGGCGAGAGGTGTAGATCCTTCCTGTGGTGGGATCGAGACACAAGTAAGCATGT
>Ga0214542_1000448_pt1 | contig 74050 bp, 22 predicted proteins | sample CNSS1metaG_FD_160096 | JGI IMG/M metagenome (GOLD analysis project Ga0214542, IMG submission 160096) | Root nodule microbial communities from cowpea collected in UCLA plant growth center, Los Angeles, California, USA - CNSS1 | ecosystem: Host-associated > Plants > Roots > Nodule | place: USA...
ATGTTGTTGCAGAGAAAAAACAAACGGTAAAATAACGGTTATATGTTAAATTATTTTTAAAATAATAAATAAATTATTATATTAAAAATGGTAGAATAGGAATTAAAAAATGTGGACACAAATGAGGGAATCCCCTTTATTATTGTTACAGATAAAAAATTATTGTAAATTTTGTTATATTCCAAAAAGGTAAAAACTCTCGCTCTAAATAACTCGATCACATTCGAACATATTATATTACTAACACATCCCTCGTATATTCAAAATGGGTGAGAAAAAGTTGTAGAATTTGCGAACAAAGAAGTTGATGGCATTATATTTGAGGTTAAATTTTGTAGGCACTATTCTTGGGGAAGACGTAGGGTGGTGCGGGCATTTATTGTTCTTACCATCAATGTCCAACAAACTAACATTGAATTAACTTTGCGATTCAAGAAAATTTATTTTTACTTTTTCCGAGTAATAAAGTGGTTTATGAGAAATGGGAAAGTTATGACTTGAGTAATGATTCATTATTACCGATAAATAACGAAGAAGATTAGAGGTTGATTAATTGTGGGTCCCACCTAATGGAATCGTCAGCTTCGTAAATTCCAAAAGGTTGCCGCAAGTGAAACCTTTCCAACCTTAGCTGTCAACTTATTAATATCTCAACACTCCAAATTTACTGCCAAACAGAAAACTTAAAAAAACGTGTCCGTCTTAAAATAATCATATTACTACAAAAATAACTAAAAAACGTGCACACATTCAAGCAATCGTATTATTACAAAAATAATTAAACAAGGGGTTAAGACTAGATTTTATAAAATATTTTCATCAGATTATGTTAATATAAAATAAAATTTTAATTAAAATGTGAATTTAAAAATTTTCACTAATTAATATATATTTAAGAATTAAATATACTTTTAGTTCTTAAAATTTAACACAAAACTATAATTAATCTATTTTTAAAAATTTGATCTATTTTTTATCGACATTAAAATGATTATATATTAAACTCTGTAAATAACTTAAATATTAGTTTTCAAACACATTTTTTTGATTAATATTGAAATAATAACATGTGAAATAATATAAATAATTTAAATAAGTGAATTTTTTATATAAGTTATTGATGAGAGAATTCCTAAATATTAAATTAAATAAAAGGATAAAAAAGAAAGGATAATACAATAAATACTTTAGCTAAGGCCTCCTTTCCTCTTAACTAAAACAATACAATACTATAGTTTTACCATGCATTTGAGATAAGTGTTTGATTGTATTTATTATGTTCACAACCATGTGGTTGGTTTAAATTCAATATTAACTTTTTCTAAGATAATAATAGACTATATATTATACACTGAATCGTAAGATTATAATCTAAGTTTTATAAAAAAATAAAACTTAAAATCATAAGTCATAAAAATGAATAATTACTTTTTTACCTATATTAACAATCAAGTAAAACATTAATGAAAATACGAGTCTTAAAAAACTTTTTTACTTAATTATCTTTTTCAGTTATATAAGAATTTGAAACGTTAATGTAAAAGTTTATAAAAAAAGTAATTAATATACGCAAGTGCAAGTTTTTTCTTTTATGCGAACTTGCGGACTAACTTGCGCAGACTGCGGACTTATGCGGGTCGAACTACTACGGACCTGCAGACTTCCTATCATGGTCCGTCCTGCATTTTTTTCGCGGACCTGCAGATCGGCTCGACATGTCAAACCTAATTGCCACTCCTAATTTAGATGATGGAAGATTTTGCAATTAATGAAGATAGTAAAATATATAATGGCATTAGTTGATATGTTATTATTGAAGAGTAGAAAGTAGTAAAATGTAGGATTTGTTATGATAAGGATTGGAAATGATAGAAGCATTTGTGAACACTGAAAAGTACAAAATGATGAGCATGAATACATGAATATAGAGAAAAAATGAGTATGATAAAGCGACTTTATTTCTCTTTTTTGACCACAACCTATTTAATATTTATCTATATATAGTTTCATTTTGAAAACTCTGCACTCTGCTGTTCATTCCTCACGTTTTTTTCAAACTACCACTTTTGGAAATTCAATTTATTACTTTCCATTTATTATTGACTGCTCAATTCAAAGTTTTGAATACGAATTGTCAAAATCATGCAAATTTACCTACATTTACGTCAAAATAAATAATTAGTGTATACCTAAAGAGAACGTCAAATATTTTCTAAAACATTAGGTATACGCACATATAATATTTAACACAAAAATAAAATTTCAATATTTCATTTGTCTTTTCTTAAAACATTAACACAACCATTACCAATAATCTTTATATATATATATATATATATATATATATATATATATATATATATATATATATATATATATATATATATATATATATATATATATATATATATATATATATATACATATATATACATATACATATATATATATATACATATATATATATATGTATATATATATATATATATATATTAAAATTATATTTAACTTCTTAGTATACTTTTCTTTTTATTTTAAAAATCTGAATCAGACTGAATAAGTTATAAAATTTCAGACATAATTAGTTGAATAATTAGGAAACCAATAACAAGATAATCTAAAATGGGACAATTAAAAATATATAATAATATACTATTCTAAATTTTCATATAATAATCAATCTAAAATATTGATCAATTTTATTCTACATGCAAACTTGTTATTTTTAAAAAAATAATGACAAATATTAATTTGAAATTTCAATTTAAATATAATATATTTTATTTCAACTTGTATATGTATTTTGAATGTTAAGACACCCTAAATTTTATGTTTTATTTTAATTTTCAATATTATAAAATTTTGATATTATGTTTATGATATTCTTATGTACTCTAATAACTTTAATAATAGTGGTTCAATCACAATTGAAGTCCAATTTTAAAAACATGAGTTATTATTATTTATGATAAGAAAAGTATTAAAAATTAGATAGAAATAGACACATAATTGAAAAGTAACAACTAATGTTGCTTTTAAATTTTTAAAATGAACAAGTGATCAGGACCATGCTAATTACAGTAAGTAAAAGATATAATATAACATTATTTAAAAATAAATACTTCCCCTGGTAATAAAAACTTTAAAAACGGAAAAATTACTTCTGATTTATAAAATTAAGGTTAAATGTTATCTTTATTCCTTTATATTTTGTATTTTGGTCTTTTGACGTGTTAATACATTAAGTTTAACAACAGTCAACAACAACATTTTCTCATGTTGTTTTAACTCAAACATTGAATAAGTAAACTCTAACATGTAAGTTAACAGAGTTGACAACAGAGCAGAAAACTTTCATTCATAGTTTTATAGGAACATGGTAACTTTTAAGTATTTTATTTTTATATTGTCGTATGCTTATGTTCTTATTTTTTATCTTTGATTTTGTTAATGATTATTGGAGTATCAGATGCATGTGATACCACCATGATTGAGACTTCACCAAGAGTTGCCTCATTTCATTCACCAAAATCAAAGAAGAGAACACAAACCTTAAATAAAAAAATTGAATTTGGAGATTACAATGTAAGAAGCCAAACTACAAGGTTCTTAGGTAACAAAAAAATAAATGAGAATCACATCATCAATACAATATGTGGACAAGGTGTAGAAGCCAACAAACACAAATTAACATACAGGTAAGTTCTGAAAAACATGTGTCAACATTAAACCATGAAAAACACTAAAGTAAATATTTTAAAATACACAGAGTCGGAAATTACAACCTTTAAGGTAGGAAATAACATAAAAAGATGAAGAATGAAAAGTAATATTTAGCCTAAAATAGTTGGTGGCGCTGAAATTAGATTACAAGGTTTGGTAAACTTAACTATCAAGCTGCGTTTTTAATATGTTAATAAATATTTTGGTATTGGTTTGGTGATGTGAGTGTGGGTACTGAATTCCAAAAACTGTGTCTGTGTTTGAAGGCACTTTGATACGGCCACTTTCTCCGCCACAAAGAAAATAGAAAAGCGTTTCCCTGTGTGTGTGTGTGTGTGTGATCGGAATTTGAATTTCTCTGCGTCTGAACTCCGTCGATCCGTCTCCAACATGAGCAGTGGGGAACTCCTCAACATCGAACCTCTCGAACTCAAGTTCCCCTGTCAGTCTCCATTCAACTCCTTCTCTTTTTCTTCTCTTAGGGATTTCCTCACACTTCTCTCATTTCTTCTTTTTTTTCTTCTTGTTTTAGTTGAACTGAAGAAGCAGATCTCGTGTTCTCTTCAATTGTCTAATAAGACCGATGCCTATGTCGCCTTCAAGGTAACGCTCAATTTCGCTTTCGTTTTTTCTGATTAGTTTGGGGAGTGGTTCGATGGGGAATTTTGTTTTGCTTCTGTTGTGAGATCTGGCGGTTTTGATAGCGGCGGTGAAATTAACGAGGTTTTGCGTAATGTAGGATTTAAGCCGCACGTTTTTTGCAGTGTTTCTTTGATGACTGCGTGAAATTTGCGAGTTTATGTTTGAATTTTGGTTTCGATTTTCAGGTGAAAACAACCAATCCGAAGAAGTATTGTGTTCGTCCGAACACTGGAATTGTCTTGCCGCGATCTACATGTGATGTTATGGGTACTGATATGATTATTTTGAATGCGAATTGCTACTTTTTGTTTAGTTGTGCTCTATGGAATGGCTGAGTAATGAATTGGGATTTTTTTTTTGTTGTATAAATGGAAGTTACCATGCAAGCACAAAAAGAGGCTCCGCCTGATATGCAATGCAAGGATAAGTTTCTTCTTCAGAGCGTAAAAACTGTTGATGGTACCAGTCCGAAGGACATCACTCCGGAAATTGTATGTGTTGTGCTGGTTGCTTTTGCATTTTCATTTGACTTTTTTTGTTATCTGGAATTACAAGATTTATTGTGCTGTTTGGGATTGGCTAGTTCAACAAGGAGGCGGGACATGTGGTTGAGGAGAGCAAATTGAGAGTGCTGTATGTTTCTCCTCCTCAACCACCATCTCCAGTACCAGAAGGTTCCGAGGAAGGATCCTCACCTAGAGGTTCTGTTTCGGAGAATGGAAATGCCAACGGTTCTGAGTTCACACAAGTGGGTTCTTGATTTATTCTGTTTTCTTTTTTCCCTAAATTTCCGTGAATATCAATTGAAATGCCTTTTCTTATTGTGTATTTCAGGTTGCGAGAGGATTTACTGAGCGACCTGAGGCTCAAGACAAATCGGCAGAGGTAAATCAGAAAGGCATTTCCTTTTTGTTTTTGTAAATATATGCAATTGAGTTATTAAGGAACGGCCTTATGATCTCACTTGGAGAATATAAATTGGATATTAATTTCGCCAAGGGTTGTCTTCAAGTGTTTGCAATGTCTGATTTTTCAATTGGAGGTTTTAACAATAACAGTAATTAAATAAAGGCTTTCAGAGATTTCTTGCTCTTACACAAACTCATTACTTTGGAAAGCCTTCTTTTCTTGCTCAACGCTATTCACAATTTTTATTGATATTAGACTTCCAAGCAAACCATATGATATGAAGGAGCATAGATATACATTACTCATGTTGATGCCGATTACTTGTTTAAAGATGGTTTTGAGAGACAAAACTTTCTTCAAGTGATGCATGTCTGATGTTTTATTCAGTCAAATTTTTACATTATATATATGCATTTTGAATCCATTACAGGGGGCATCCACTGTATTCAAACTCTTCTTTGTTCATGTGCTGTAAATTCAGCCCAGCTTGTAACTTCTAGAGTTGGTACTGTTAGACAACTTTATTTTGATTATAGATGGTTGTTTACAGGCTAGAGCTCTTATCTCAAGACTGACTGAAGAAAAGAATAATGCACTTGAACAAAATAGCAAGCTTCGCCAGGAACTGGTGAGAATTTACAATATTGGGGTAGATAATTAAATTTACTCATCTGTGTAATCTATATTTATTTTTCTTTTGATTATGGAGGACTTTAATCTTAAATGATGAGAATGATACTGCTTCTGATTCTGGCAGTTGCCTTTCATATGTTTTTTATAGTCTTGTCTCTGAAATATCATCATATATTCTAATTATTTCAAAACCCTGCTTGAACTAAAAGGTAACTGAAAACAGATGCTCTGTGTTCCAGCATTTGTGAGTTTTTGATTATTTGGTGCAAGGAAAAATGATAAACGCAGATTTCTGCATCAGCTAGTGAGTTTAGTTTTTTGAACATTTGTGATGGATATGATTGATGTTTGTGTTTCGTAACTTTACACATTAATTCCATGTATAAGATACTTTAACTTAGGTTGTTTCAAAAAGCTGTTTTCTCTCACCTATGTAATGATCTGCTAAGAATGCGACTCTTCCTATCAATTACTTTCCTACAATTTATGTTGGAACAACAGTCTTCCAGGATTTTAGCCAGAATTGTGACCGTGTGTTTCTTTTGTGGATAACTGAGTACGATTTCATTAGAGTTAAAGCAAGTACCTTTTTATGTGCCGTCACTGTTGTATTTGATATTATTTATATATTACTGTTAGCTTTGAAAGTAAGGAAAGACTTAATGCCATGATTCTACTGCTTGTAGGATCTACTGAAGCGGGAAGGCAACAAAAGTCGTGGTGGAGTATCATATGTCATTGTCGTATTAATTGGCTTACTTGGCATAATAATGGGGTATCTCTTGAAGAAGACCTAAGCATTTCTGTGCTTCGATTTGATCGTAGTTTCTTTGTTCCTGACTTTCAAGCAATTATGAGGAAAGTTAAAAATAGAGTAATTCTGCAGATGTTGATTTTCTTTTTATTTTTCCTGTTTCTTTCTTTTTTCTTTTTTTTTTTTGGGGGTGGATAACATTTTGGGAGTAGGAAACATTAGGGAAGTTGTGGGTCTGTGGTTAGTCTGATTGTGAACTGACTCATACTTTCGGTAACATGCATTCTTTTTGTAACTTACCTTTTGTGGTTCATCTAGTGACTAAATGATAATGTCAAGTTGTCAACGATAACCACGAATAACATCAATCTTCAAGGATTCATCGTGGTTTCATATCATTAGAATTGAAAAGGAACAGTAATGTTCTTAAAAACCATGTTCATCCTTAAGAGCACGTGTCAGCATGTAACTAGATTAGTCAACAGCTGAATGAGCATGTTTCAATCAATTAAGTATCTTTTTTGAGCATGTGTTATAATTGAGTACGATTCTTTTACACATAAATGGATCATAATAACACTTAAATCTCGTCTAGTCAAACTAATGTGCAAACAAAAAATGCACAACATGAAATTTATCCGACTAACTAAATGAATATATTTTAAACAATTATCACTATCAACCTCCATGCAACGACCAAATCCAACATTATAAAAAGACAACCACTTACGTATATTTTAGAGTTTATCGGTGTAGTGCTCACACCTATTACTTCAGACATCTGGTAGCCTCCAACAACAATGACCACAACAACAACAAATACAAACAATTAAGCTTTAACAATATCACTCCAACACAACAATACAAGAAAAGAAACCAAACAAACTAACTAGGCTTTGACAATGTCACCCCGAAGAAAACATCCCAATGAAAAAAGCAAAAATATAAACAATTTTACATGTTCACATTTTTATATTGTGTATGCCCAACGACTCTTAATTTGTGTGCTCAAGTCTTTGTAGTGCCTTAATGTCTTCTGGCATAATAACTTAGCCTCATAACCTTTGTGCAATGTACAATGGAATTTGATCACCTACACGGTCAAAAAGACCGGTACCCAATGATGTTGTCCCTTTAGTTTGAAGTTGCAACACCATTCTTGGAAAAATATTTTTTGAACAACTAAATTTTAATAAATTTTTTTTATAATCTAAAATGATATTTTCTAATTGATTTTTTATTTTTTTATATTTCAAAATCATTTAAAATATGTTTTTAATGTTGTGAGAAAATATCATTGTCCTTCTCAAAGGCAATGTGTTCTCAACGAAAGGGCAAAGTTATCATTCATGTAACGCCACACGTGTTTCTTCGTTTTTCTCAGCACATTTGAGTGGATCGAATTTGGTGATCTCTCAATGCCTCCAGTTATCTCTTCACTCTTTTTTCATACATGACTCATAACAAACAACAATAGTTCGTGTCTCCCCTTCCTCGTACTGTAAATAATATACGACCCAAAACAAATACAGGCTGGACCCATTAAATTATTATAACGAACAGTTTTTATGCTGTTTCATTTGTGTCCTCAAATTTAAATGTGTATGCTATCACTTTTTTTAGTGCAGAGTATTTCGGTGATTTACATGAAAAAGAAAATGGTCATTTTATTTATATATTAAGCCATGGTAATCATCTAAACACTCGAAAATCACGTTCATCCTTTAGATCACTTGTCAACATGTAACTAGGTTAGTCAAGCGGCGAATGAGCTGAAAAACTAAATTCATTTTACAGTTTGGGTTAACACAATACTTCTTTATTTGAGGTTTTACAACAAGAGATGTTTAGAAATTTTGATACTAATAAATCATCAACAAGTCTATATAAGAAATTAAGACATCCTTTTAGTCTAAAATTTTAAGTTAATGATTTTACGGTCTTTCTTTCTATATTATTTATCGTACCCATTTTTATCCGATATAAAATACTTACCATAAATTTCTAAAATTGTTTGTATTTGATTATATTACATTATTTTTAATCTAAAATTTTATGATAATCCTGCTCATATATTATTTATCTTACTTATTTTTATTTAATGTAAAACTTTCAACTCACTCTAAATTTTTAATCTTGTTGGTGTTTAAGTATATCAAATTTTAGTTATATGTGCAATAAAATAATTACTGGCAAATTTGATTCTGTTTTACTGAATCTAATTTGATATCAAGTTTTGAATTTGTACAACTCCTTAAGAAACACAAAGTTCATATGATTGTATCATGAACTCAATTTTTCCCTTTTATTGTTTCCGATATGATATTTTCTACTTTGGATAGTAACCAAACCTTATCCCTAATTACCGGCGGATTAAGATACTTTGCCACTAATAATTGTTTTATACTCATTTGGTACTATTCTTTACTGTCCTTCCTTTTTTTTTCTTTAAAAATATAAATTTCATTTTATCATTCAAGAGGATTGTCAAAGGGTAGTTATTAGGGTAAAAAACCTTATTTTCTTACCAACCCCAATCTTAGAAAGCTCAGCCAAAATTACTCCTCTTATTTTATTTTTTTAACACATCTGAGAAATTTCCCATAGGAAAAGCAGCAAGATTAGTGCTTATTAGACACTGGCAATTGTAAGAGACTACAAAATCCTTATCGAAGTTATTTAAAATTTTCTATTGGTTGTGTTCTTCTGAGCACATCATCATGAAAGGAAAAATAAGGATGTATTTAGTTCGATATTGGAGAATTGATTCCGGCATAAACAAGAATTAATTGATTCTTATTCGATGTGAATTTTTTATCTGTTAATTAATTTTAAAAACTGAACACGTTAGAAAATTAATTTAAATTAATTTTATGTTAATTTTGACACAAAATCAAACACACACTAAATTGAAGCATTTTAATTCTGCACAAAGTCATCTAAACTGGTGAATAAAATAAACGAATTAATTCATACCGGCATGAAGTTGCATAGATTTGAATTATCTGGCAGCATGTTGTGATTCATTACGAGTGAGCCTTATGATTTAATCATTTGTAGGTAGGGTTATGTTAGATTACTGTTAGTGAGAGTGAGCTAAAAACGTAGACAGGGACTTGGGTTCATCTTTCGCACTCAAAAGACTACTGCTTCTAATGCTTTCATCCTGCAAATTGCAATTTGCCATGAAATCTCCCTTTATAGTTACTTCTCTCTTCTGCAGATCCACAGTGTACTCTGTCAACCCTGCATGTAAATTGTAGTAATTTTGCAACATCATCCCAATTTCCTCACTAAAATAACACTCTAAATTTAATGGAAAATAATTTTTAACAATTAAATTTTGATTACTTTATCTTAGGATCTGAAATGATATTTTTTAAATGATTTTCTATTTTTTCATTTCTGTATATTTCAAAACCAATCAGAAAATGTTATATCAGTTTGTAAGATAAAGTTGTCAAAATTTAGTTATGAAAATATTATCCAAATTTAATATATAAAATAAATATGTTTCTTAAAAAAATTAACTAAAGTATTTGATAAAGAAAATATTGAATGCTTCAAAGTGTTTTAGATTTGTAGGAAAAATAATAAAAATTTTTTTTTTTTTTTCTCAATGACTGATTCCAATATACTACCACCAAATTAAATGGTTTGACCATAGTTATATCTGTATTAAAAATATGGTTTGGATAGCTTCTTTGAATAGGTTTGGCAGAACAAAAAAGAAAAGTTAGGTTTTAAGCCAATTATGATGACAATTTAAAATTTGTCCAGAGAAGACAAAACAGAGTCTGAAACCTACCAGTCATTCTTGAGACAACTCTGAAAACTCTCCCTCTGCATCCATTGCACCTCATATTTGCTGCTATCACTACAACCTGAAACTGTTCATCAACCATTACAAAATATAGCACTGAACTTGGCATCTCTACGATCATCTATTTTTTTATATTACAATAACTTAATTGGAACACTTCAAACCATTTTCTTTGTTAAGTATTTATGATCAAGTTGATGGTTTGTTTCTTCTCACCATCATTTTTTCTATCTACAAAACTTTGATTAAGAGATTTGAGTTTAGAGTTGTTGGGATCAATAGGGTAATGATGAAATTACAAGAGAGAGATATTAAGATTTAAATTGAAAATTTGAAAACCTACCGGAGGGAGGGTCAAGTTCTCCATGTGCAAAAGGGAACGATTATGATTTGTAGTAGCCTTCATGCAAAGCTCTGACTCTGTGTTGTTAATGGCCATTTGATTATCAAAATCTCTTGTTTTTATGGAGTCAACATCTTCGTTTTCCTTTCTTCACGAGCTTCTGGTTTTAAAGTTGCCCACACACTAAGATTTGGAAACTAAACCTTCTATTAATTTAAGTCATGTTTGGACAAATAACTATAGTTTGAATAATTCAATGGTTCTATGCACAAAGCAAACCCTTTTTCAAGCATTTGATTTGACACTAGAGATTGGCTGTCACCTTCCAACCACCAAATTTAACTAGCTGACCTTTTGGCTTCATGCTGCTCTCACTCTTTTTTAACTGATAAAACTGTTTAATTATGGTTTTTTTAATTAATGTTGTCAAACTTTATTTGAGATTAATCTGGTTTAATTGAGAAATCAGATTATAGAAACTTTATTATATTTTGGATTATGGGCTTCTAAGTCGATTATAGAAAGTTTATCCTTTGACATAAAAGAAAAAAAAAACAAGAAGAAATTGTGACAGCTTGCCAAACTATATAATCCCTTTTTATTATGGAGGTGAGCATCATAGGCTAATCTACGAACTTAAATGATCTACTCAACAAATCAAATGTCTAACTTAAAAAGGAAAACCAAAATATTGAAATATTCATACTACCAGTTTAACAAGAGGAAATAATACTCTAGATATAAACTACATAAATTATTTTCATATTGCTATTCCATTACAATTTCCTTTTTTATAAGTTTGGTAATTTTCATTATAGTATAGAATAATAATAATTTTCTCACCGGCACCGTTAATCCTTAAACCATTATCGTTATTAATTTTCGGTAATGGAGTTTATTTCTACTTGTGTTAATCCAAAATGAGTTCACGGGCCATAACAGAGTTGGACTGGATATCCCTTTCAAAGCAACAAGGGTGTCTCTTCCTGCACCTTCATAATTTTTTTCCTTTTTTTTTGAGTTATACCATTCAAAGTCATTTTTTAACTTTCAAAGTTTCAAATTGTATAATTCAAAATTACAAATGACTTTCGAAAAACCATTTTAATTCTATAATAAAAAATTACCTTTTTAGAAAAAAATACTTCCAGATTATATAATCTAATCTAAAAGCCATTTTTTACTTCTGGATTACAAAATCCAGAAAGGATAAAACGAGAGAAATTATAGGAGTACAGGAACAAAGTTATTAGGGTGCAGGAAGAAACTGAGCTCAGCATTAGATTCAGCTAGAACTTGCTTAAGAAACTCCAAATACTAAATAAACTATTTCATTAAGTGTCTCATAGGTGCAGGAAAACTTTATGTTGGCCATGTAAAATTTTCCTTTCATCACAAGACTGGATTGGAAAGACTTTAAACTAGGTACAAAAGGCTAGAGTGATTTTGCCAAACATTCAAATAAATCTCACTGGGTCAATCAATATTCTGGATAGGAAGGACTTTAAACTATGTACATCCTTCATATTACTCCACTGTCTGCAACACAAAATATTGCCAAATTGCCAAATTTTAATGTAATAAAACTTCAAGTTTGTTGATAAACAAAAAATCCATATTTTTTAAACTCGCTTATAGTTAACCACGAGTAAGCAAAGCATAATTATAAACTTTTAAAACGAATAATTATTAGCATAAAAAATATCAGGAATTTAAATTGGTCTGCTTGAACAGTGTCCCCGTTCTCAACAGCTTTTCACTCTATTAAAAACCGGTTGTGTATACATCAATAACCAAAATGTTTTTACAAACCAGTTCAGAAAACCAATCTGGCGTTTTGAAAACCCAAACTGGTTTGAAAATCGATTCCAAAAACTGAACTGGTTTAAAATCAGGGTTCAAAACTCGAACCAGTTCTGAATTGGTTTCAAGAACCGAACCGGTTTGGAAACTGATTCCAAACTTAAAATTGGTATTAGGACTTGTTTCAAAAACCAAAAGCGAAGGCAATATAAAAATTTTGTTTCTTTATTCATCAGTAGACAAGAGAAAGCTGTAAATATGACTAACCTTCTATATGATCAAGTGTTCAAGATCAATAAGCATCACTAGCAGAGGAAACGGTCTTGTTGCCAAAAGAGTCAAGAATCTTAGGCATACATTGCACCATAAAATTCAAACTATTACATCCTCTCTCTTTTTTAAGAGAAATAATCACTAAAAGCTCAAAATACAAAACATACATATATATATATATATATATATATATATATATATATATATTTGCATATTTAATTAATCTTTTCTACAATAGAAATAAAACTCTAATTCAATGTTTTTGGCATTCATTGATTCTTGTTTAACCATGTAGTATAATTGTTTACCCGTTCTCTTCTGCTTGGGTTGATGGCGGTATGATTTTCAGTGCCAAAGCCTCGTTGCTGTAGAATTCTGAAGGATGCTGCCAAGGTGTCATTGCAGCAAAAATTCTGCATCTGATTGGCAGTTTCTAGCTTACATAACAACCCTGGTCTGCAGTTCTATACAAGTATCATAAAATTGAACCCAAGCATGAAGAAAAACAAGTTAATAAACCCGAGAATAAAAGAAAACAAGAATACAAGGTCCAAATAACTAAATACAAAATAATCCTAATTCAAAGTCTCAAAAAGAAGAGCATTCTACATTTTCAGTCATCATCTAGGTAACACACAAGATGCAGGATAAGCAAAGTCTTGTGAGGGAATGGTGTCCACAAAATTAAGAAAACAATGTTACTTATAATCAGTCATATTTGAGTAAGCATGGTACAACAATGTAGTATAAAAAAAATATTGTTACCTTTTTCAAATCACTCGAGCTCCTCAAAATCCTCTTTTTCATTTGAGGAAAATAGTGAGGGTGTGACAACATAAAACTCTTTCCTGTGTGACAACAAAAATCGATCACCTTCTTTTGTATCTTCCGGCTGTTGTTAATGAAATGAACCATCAAACCCATAAAACTCAATTTTGAGATGAAGTCCAAGTCTAAGTGGTGAGGCAAACTCTATGAGAGTGACAATAAAGAAAGTTCCTCAACTTCCCTTTTCACAATTCAAAAGTTTAAAAAAATGACGTGCCAAGATAGTATGTGAGATGGCAATAAGAAAGGGTGCTAACAATGCTAAGAGATTCCTCAAAAGGTTCAAGATCCACAATTCAAAAGGAAAGTTCCATTGCGACAAACATTTTGATCAGTTCGTTTTGGCATAAGTAGTCAATTTTGGCAAAGAAATGAGAAGAAATGATTGGTGGTAGATGAATCCAACTTTTTCTTCTGGTTCACGTCATTGTCTGGATACCCCTGCATCTGCGCAAATGAGTTACCACAGCAATTGTTCCACTCACAAATTTAATCCAACTACCACTACGACAACATTTATCTTGCTTGTTAATGTTAGGCTCTGACAATTCATTGAAGTGATCTCATACATCGAGATCAAATGTTACGCACTTCAAAGCGAGGTGGTAGCAAATGTTGTTTTTCAGAGTCCAAAATGTCATCTTGCCTATCCATCTAATTGTCCTGTATTTGAAAAAAAATATTTTAATATATATTATACAAGCTATTAATCATACACTACATTGATCCTAATGTTTATAAAATCTATAAAATTGAGAGACAACTAAGCCCATACCAAAATATAGAGAGGGAAAGGGTAAAAACTAGATAAAAGAGTATGACAGGTTTTTACATTTTTTCGAAGAGAACAGGTTGGATATATCAATTAAATCGATCAAATGTCTTCTTGTATCCATACCTGATCAGGTGATTAAAATATTCAATCAGTATACATCAACTCAGAAGCTTCATAATGCCTTCTATTTTCTTCTTCATTAAGTCAAAGGTTAATAAAATGAGGTAACAAAGTTAGTGCAGTTATTAAATATATAAACACTTTTAAAGTAGGCGCGCCAAAATAGTAAGACATTGCTCAAAAGAACTTGTTCGAAATTTTATGGATTCAATGCATATGCTTAAAACAATTACATTTACGTTCACTTCTCAGCATACACTAATATACTTCAGCTTCCTTCATTTCTCAATAACTCCCTTTAATTCCTTCACAGCAACTCTCAAAACAACGCAACAGTCTTCTTGCTTTGCATCCCCTAAACAAAATAGTATTGCAAACAAAGATGTCGTTGCTGAAATCGCTCACACTTCATTAGTAAATGCTAATATTCCCTCAAAACTTTAAAGGTCATTCTATTCTCATTAAGTGATAAATCATATGCAACCCTTTGTTCTCAATCATAAGGTCCCCGTTCCTTTTTATATCCTAACAAGCTTTAATTCCTACTTCCTCCTTGAATATTTAGTTCAACTTGATAAATTTACAATCTTGATAAATTATCCACTAGCGCAGTAAAATGTTTTTCTTAGACACTCAATAATGCAAAAAGGATATTAGTATTAATTTCCTTCCACACAATGTTTACAGATTAAAAAAACTCCAAAATTTAAGTAGCAGCAACAGTAATAACTTCACTATAGTAGAAACTGTAATAAAACATGATAGCGCTTATTTACAGTAGCAGTATTACTTATAAAAGTAGTTTGTTGTAGTAACTTAAATATTCCTAGCACAGCTAGTCACTAGGAAGAAATTGCCTTCTTGTCAAGCTTGAAGTAAATCATAGACAGGATACACAGCAACATTTTTGTTTAAGAGAAAGTCAAGGACAAACCTGAAGTATTTCACCTAAAGCATCTGAAGGCATCAGTCTTGGTCTAAAGTAATTGAGATAACATTGTCCAGTGCTGAACTGAAACAAGATAAAGCCACCAAAGAACCAGTAGCAAGTCAGTTGAATATTGCCAGAAGTTGCTGGGAAGTTACAAGATAGGCTGTGAAAGCTGCCAGATGGTTGCCAGAAAATTCACCGGGAAAGACATGGGTAATTTGAAAACAACACCGATAGCTTGCTGGATTTCTTTTTTCTGGCAGCAGTGAACTACAGCAACAGTGACTTAATGCACCAGATAACACGGTGGACAATGGAACCCAGAGATCTGACAGCAGAGGTTAAATAAAATATAAAACTGCAGAAAACTTAGGGAAGTAAGGTTATCAAACTCAAAATTCTAAACTCATGCAGCTTTTGTAGATTCAACCCATAGATTCCACTTGTAAACTTAAGAGTTTACTTAATATAGAAAAGTCTATTGTTAACGTATGCCATATATAATACAATATTTTCACATTAACAAAGTTTGATAGCTCATCAGTGCTAAATAAGATTAAACAGTATAGATGACTAAATTATTTATAAAATCATAAAAAGGCTCCTAATGTGAACAATTAAAAATGGAGTTCATTTCTTCAACTTATCGGAGTCATAATAAAACATTGTCATTGTGTGAGATAAGAATCCAATAAAATTACATTTAATTTTAATTTCAAACTCGTTAACTAGCTTCTTGACTGGAGAGTTTGAGTTCACTACGAGTTTCATAAGTTTCCTCGATTTTACTCGAAAAAGAGTCTGATAGTGAATTAACTTGTTTTTGTCTATCTAGAGATTTTGACAACTTTGGGAGCAAGTGGTCAGAATTTTTGTTTAAGAATGCAGGAAAGCAGGGTGAAGATGCCATTGGAAGCAAGTAGACATGCTCCATCAAATTCTTTTTCATGAACTCATTAGGAAACTAAAAGATGCAAAAGCATTGAACTTGCAGATTGAGAAACAAACCAGAATCTGTAAAAGTGTCTTCTCACATTCTGAAGAATTATCTTCACCATCTCCATAAATACAATTGAAAATTGAAAATTGAAATGAAAATCATAGATGCATAGACAGACTGTCAGCAAATAGTCATTTTCCATTAACTTTTTTCCCAACAAAAGAAGTGTAGATATTTATAAACTCATGAAAAAAACAAACCACTTTGATTAACTATACTTTAAATAACAATAAACTTCAGATATCGTATGATAATGAAGAGGAACTCTTCAAGGAAAACACAGAATGTTATGTTCATCTGGAGACCCTCCTCCTACTGCCAGAAACATCTCTCTGACTCTGCATCTTCTCGTGTCTCAAAGCCCTCTCCCGGTCCTTCTCTCTTCTCTCCCTTTTCAGTCTCTCTTCCCTCAGCTCCTCCATCGTCTTCCTCTTCTTCTCACCCTTATTCTCCCTCCTATCGCCGTCACCGCTTTCATCCTTCACTACATTATCACTAGGTTTCCTAATATACCACGGTAATTGAACTCCCTTCCCGGCAAGCCCGTAACCAAGCCTATACTTCTCATCCTCCGGGCCCACAACAACGTCGGGTTTGGGACCTCTCTCCTCCTTTTTCTTCTTCTTCGCCGGTGGACCCTCTTTCTGAGGCTCCTGAATTGGGTCGAAAATCTTGATCCCTTCGAAAAGGTTGATGTGGCCAGCGTCGGTAGAAGGCTCGGGCTCAAGTTCGGGTTTGGGTTCGGGTTCGGGTTCGGGTCCGGGAAGGGGAAGCTTCGGTGCCAAACCTTTAGCGGTGCGGAGACGCTCAAGACGGAACTCGGCGTCGCGCTTCCGAGCCTCCTCGCGCTTGAGCTGTTCCTCTTTGGCGGCTTGTTCCTCGTCGCGACGAACCTTCTCTCTGTTCTCGTAATTGTAGACGTTCCAACGCTTCTGAGGGAGAATATTCAGACCTCCGTGACCTCCCATTTTCGATTGCTGGGCGAAAGAGAAAGGAATTTGAGTTTTTCTGAAGAAAATTGGGATTTTCTGTTCACTAGAAACCCTAAGTCTGACGGAGAATTTTAGACCGCTGTCTATTTACCAATTTTTCATGTTTTATAAATTACAATGTTAAACATACGAGTTTTAATTGTGTTTCCCGCAGTTATTTTTTATTTTATTTCTACAAATTTAAAATTATTATTTTTAATCTTTATCAAATGGAAAATTATACCAGGACTCATATCTTTAATTCTCATATTTTATTACAGGGTTAAGTGGGTTAAGTATGTTTTTAGTTCCTCAACTTTAATCCAATCTTGTTAATTTTTATTTTAGATTTCAAATGCATTTCTCAATAAATATTGAGCCGAAAATGTGTCAAAAGGCGTGAACAACTCCAATATTAACATGAAACACATTTCACATGTTGAAAAAAGTCAATGTAATTGGGTTAAAAGGACTATATTCATTCATTTGTAAAGTTTATGACCAAAATTTATCAAAATTTTGACCATGAATTTCAATTTTTGGCTAAAGTTCATGAACTAAAAACATAATTAATCATTTATTATATATCCTGATTTAAGGTGGATCATTGATTAATGTATTACTTTTTTTCTTTAAATGAACCAATAACTCATACTTAAATTACGTCAAGAAGTATGAGTAAAGAATGAAAGTCAAAAGATGGAAGTCATAATATCATTCTCCTTATCAAATATATAAATTTTGGTTTTAATTATTGGAAGAAAAAAAATAACCTTTTCAAAACTTGAAATGATTAATGTAGATATTTAATATAATACATAATTATTTTAAGTTTATAATTTTGTATTACTTTAACTTTTGAATTATTTTTATTATATTTATTTTTACAAATACATATTAGTATATTTATTTAATATATTTACCATATCATTACACATTGTTTGTTTGGAACGATGTTATTATTACCATTTATTTGTGATGGAGAATGATACTATGACTCCCATTTTTTAAAATGATTAATGTAGATATTTAATATATTAGATAATTATTTTAAGTTTATAATTTGTATTACTTTAACTTTTTAATTATTTTTATTTTTACAAATACATATTAGTATATTTATTTAATATATTTATCATATCATTACACAATGTTTGTTTGTAGCGATGTTACTATTACCACTTACTTGTGAAGATGGAATACAATACATGCACGTGTTCTCCTCATTTGATAAACGACATAATAAGAGTGTGGATTTGCAATATATCAAGATTATCTCATCCTTCCTACCAAACGAAGATTTGAGGGTTTTTCCATTTTACCATTATAACCATTGCACATGATTGATATTTTGTATTCATGTACGTGTTCCTTCTTCTGGTTTCAACTGCTGCTTTTGCTTCTTGTGCTGCCAAGATTCCTAAACCAAGCTATGTGCACCACTACATTGAAGATGTATACACCAGTCTGTGTGAAGATGTGAAATAAGGTGATGAGTAAGTGAGTGCACCAGTTCCATAACCGGTGTTGTGTGTGCACCAATTACACAATTGGTACGGTGTTGTGTGAGTGTGTGACACCGGTTACGTAATTGATGTTTATGTTGTGAGATGTTATGTAACCGGTGTTGTGTGTATGTTGCTAGTATATGTGTAATAATATCTATTTATATATATATATATATATATATATATATAATTAATAATAATTAAATATATATGTATATATATATATAATTAAATAATAAATAATATATATCGTAATTAAATATAACAATAAATAATAATAATAAAAATTATTAATAATAATATTAATTATTAATGATAATTTAAAAAAATACTAATTATTATAAAAGTAATAATAATAATTTATTATCATTTATCTTTTTATTAATTTTTTATTAAAATTTATTAAATAATATTTTTTAAAATATAATATTTTAACTAATTATTTTATATATTTATACCATAAGGGTATTTTAGTAATCTCCAAATTCTATCTATTAAAGTTTTTTTAATATATCACATCACTCAAATTATGCACTTATTTCCATAAAAAATTTGTCTTTAAATTCACTTACTTTACCATCTAAATTTATTTAAAAAAAATATACATCCATCAATTCCAATTCACACAAATTCAAATTCATTCACACTCCATCTCAGATCCAATCGTAAAAAAAAAAAAAAAAAACCTTAATATTTAATGAACGACATAGAATAATATATAATTTATATCATCACAACATTTAATGATAAATAAGTTATAAGGTGTTACTAAAAAGTTAATGCGCATTAATATTTTGTTAACAAAATTTAGTGTGGTGAGTCTCATGTAAGTACAGGACCATTCACATAATGTTTTAGACACTTCATAGACAAAATTAGGTTTAAATACGAATTTAATTTCATTCTTTTGAATTTATTTAATGTGATTTTTTTCAATTTTTATTTTATTTATTTAATGTGATTCTTTTTATGGTCAGTAAAGTTTAATTTTTTGTTCATTTTATCAATTTTTTTTTTTAATTGAGTCATGTTGTTTATATAGTTAACAACACGTAAATAACCACATCATGTGCCAAATCACTTTTTTTTTAATGTTTCAAATTCTTTAATTTAAAAAAAAAAAATGTTTATGGGTTAAGTTAGCATAGTGTGTCATAGGACAAGAGTAATATCACGTGATACTAACAAGGTCATGTGTGAGTAAGAGTACCATGTGTTAGTGTCATATTTTAATGTTTTATATTCAATTTGGTTCTTATATTTATTATTTTGATTTAATTTATTTTATTTTTTTAAATATTGTTTCTCTCCAAATTTTTTACTTTTATATAAATGTTATTATTATATGAAATTCTCTTTAAAACTCAATATATTTAACTTTTTTTTATATGTCAATTAACTTTATTATTATTATTTAGGCTTAATTAGTTCTGATTTATTGGTTTGGTTCATTTTACTTCTCTTATTTTTTTTTTTTTTAATTTAGTCCTCAATTTCTTTTAAATGTTCAAATGAGTATTTTTTGTTAAGTTGACGTTATTGTCAATTGTTCATCGATTTAGAGTGTCATGTATTAGTGTTATTGCCAGTTGTTTTCGATCTAGTTTCTCTATTTAAAATTTTAATTCAAATTTCGTTCTCCTAATTTTTAATACATTTCAATTTTGTCATTTTCAATTTGAAACCAAGTTAGTATTTGTTTAATTATAACTTATATATACATATTAAAATATTTTTTTTGTAATTTATGCATCAAATCACTCTACCTAAACACTTAAATTATTTTACTTTTTACATCTTTCCACTTGAAAATTTTTACACTTTTAAATTTTGTACACTTGATCTTCTCTATTATTTTTTCATTACCATTATTCTTCGGATACTAATATATTTATAGACTTTTAATTTTATGGGTAAATATTATCTATAGTTAAAGACTATATTTTTTATTAAGAATTAATATTTTATTTAATTAGATTTATTACAATTGACTCTTAAGTCTCTCTACTATTTATAATCACCATATAGTATGTGAATAAACACAACAAACACTAAAGCTCATATAAGAGTGTTTTGTATTATTCTCTATATTATCTTTTAAGACATCAGTGTTCATAAGGTTCAAAGATTATTCGCTGCACTTTATTAATCTGACGAGTTGTTGTATCTTGGAAGAGAAGTGCACATGATTTTGTTTTGACATGTGTAATAGGAGCGTTTTCTCTCTAAAAACTACACTATATGTCTCAACCAAGATATTTTTGTTTCTTTCCTTATTTATTTTTATCTATTGTTATAAAGAAAAATTCTTGAATCTGATTAATATTCTTTAATTTATATATATCTTGATATTATTATTTCTTTAATAATAATTATTATATTATTCGTATTTTTATTATTATCAATATTGTTTATTTATTCATTTTGTAACATGTGTATTGTCGATTTTGTGTGTTAGTGAAGTAATAAGATTAGTTATCAAATTAAAATGTTATGATTTTAAAATATAATTAAATATAAAATAAGAAAAGTTATTATATATACCCAATATGAAAATCTTTTTTATTGAAATAGACGTCGTTGATTCAAAAGAAGAAAGAGTTGTCTAGTTTGAAGAATCTCCATCCAAGAAGCTTGACCAAAAGAAACTAACCTACACATGACACCTATCATTACATAACTTTTTCCTTCGTATCCGGTTCCTATTGCTACCCTAATGTGCATTATTTTGAGATGAACAAATATCATTGCTCCATATCTACCCCTGAGACACCCAGAAAAAAAACAAGGGGTGAGTTGAGTGATAGACACTATAATAATTGTTTAATAACATCATCATACAAGAAAGACTCATTGTTGCAGCAGACAAGTTGGAAAAGGAAACCAAAAATATAACCTCCAATAAGATGATTTTGCCGCCATCAATGAACGCCCTAGAATATTTCTCAATTACCTAAGCATTTGCGTCAACTAATTTGATGACTTTTAGCCACCTAACTTGGTTGCAGTAATTGTACCTATTACTGGAGATCGCTTTCAGAGTATTTTATATCCACAAATTTTATAACTAGTATTTCAAAATATAAACACCAACTAACAAATTTCATTAAAATGCTCAAATTTTGTCTCTTAGTAATCCAGATTGTGTGGAGAAGAGCAAAGCACTGTTGTAACCTAGAAACAACCTTAGATACAAAGCATATAACATAACTCTGCAGTAAACAGAAGCATCATCGTATCACCCCTGAAAGATAGATGGGAATAACCGGTTGTGACAGCAATGGATCCATGGATGCCACCAAGTTCAGCAGACCGATGCCATGGATTGGCATATACATAGCAGCAGCATCTCTTGCCTGTCTCGTAGCAGCGGGTGCAGATCTCATACTCGGAATTCGAGGCCGCAAATTTTGGTTTCCTTGCAAATTCTTCTGCTTAAACGCCACTTCCTTGGCGATAATAGCTGTAGCAGTGAAGTTATCGGTGGATCTCAACACCCCTATGCCACACCGTCATGATCAGCTATCAAAACTCAGCAGCAGCGCCTTGATCTGCACGATAATGGCCAATTCCATGCCGACTCTAGGGATCACCGAGAACAAAGACACCATGATGAACCTCATGGCCATGGCCATCCTTGTGGTTACCATGATTGTGAACATCTGCATCCAGTTTGTCACCGGTGTTATCTATGTGTTCTGGGTGGAACATGCTGTCGTCCTGCTCCTCATGGTGATTTTGTTGATGACCATGACCTCTATAGCGGTGAGTATTCCAAAGATTAAGCACTATTTCGAGCTGAAACTTAAGATGAACCAAGACGCACTTCTGCAGTGCTCAAAAGGGTATGCGGAGGAGAGGAACCAAATAGTGAACGAACTCAGAGATCAGCTGATGAAAATTTGGATGATGACCCACACAAGCAGCCCTCAATTTGTTCTTGGAAGGTCAGTGTCTTGTACTGCTTCTGGTGCCTTTTGTCTTCTGAGTACCCTGACATTAGCAGAGGCCATTCTTCGATCTTACTTGATGCCGTGGTCGTTTGATTTTTGCTCCGGTGACTCTGACTACAAGTGGTCCACCATCTTAGTTCTCATAGCTCAGGTTGCGGCAGTGGTGGTGGGTACTATTGCTCCTGCTTTTAGATGGTTCGTGGCCATAACCTACAAGTGCCCAAATGTGAGGAAAAAGACCCGCAAGAGAAGGTTCCAAGTTGAAGGGTACTGGACTACCAAGCTAATCAAAATTAAAGAAAGCCCTCTTGGCTTTCGAATTCGTAACAGGCAGTACAGAAAGCTGTGTCATGATGTAAAAACTCTTGTAATGCGTTTCTGTATCAAACTTCAGGTGGCGATTGTGCTAATGAGTAAAGCCACCGAGTACGTTTCAGTAATCCTCATGTGCTGGATCTTCACATGTGGTGAACAGTACAAGAAGTTGAGAACCAAACTTGTTTCTACTGTCTCGAGCGTTAGCTCGGGAACAGAAGCAAGGTCTGCTCCGAAGCTGGATCTTAGACGTTTTGTTCTGCATCTTGAAGGCGAGGAAGAGTTAGTTGAGGTGATGCTGAAACAGAATCGTGATGCCACTATTCACTGGGTTCAAGTAGGAGAAAAAAAGCAGCCAAAACTTCTCATTGAGTTATTAGAGAAGAAATGTTCTTTCTTGCAGGGATTCAAGGGAGTGGGAGCATTTGACAGTGACGAAGTTCCTTCTTTGCATTGTACACAAGCAGCGTATAGTTGGTCACTTCCTCTGGTGACACTAGCTAGCATTGCAGTGGCACTGCCAAACATCAATAGGGATTCAGTAAAAAAATTGATAAGCACTCTAAATGAAGCACTCCCCTTTGTCAAGTACATAGAAAATAACCTGGACAGAGAAGGAGAATTGTCTAAACTCAGTTCTGCAGCAGAAATTGTTTGGCTTGGAGTTGATCTGTATGACAAGTGGCTTGATGTGGATCTTTGTGAGCTCTCACTTCAAGATAAGAGACCCAAAGAGACACTTGAACAACTAGCCGATGCTGCAAAAGCCAGGTATGAGAAATTTAAAGTCAAATATAAGCACATATGCATGAAGATAAGCCCTTCGTTATGGCCCTACCAAATATCTGCATCTCACACTATGTACAGAATATGCAAAACTGCTCTCTTAAATCAAGAGCTATTAAGAGATAATACAAGTGAGAGGGTCTTTGAAGGACTTACAGCGATGATTTCTGATATAGTGGGTGCATGTCTCAGCAACTTACCTTTCGTTATATCCAACAAGTGTTTGAATAGCACGATTGAAGAGAGAGAGGACACTGTGAGAAATTCAGTTTACATTCTTGGCAAGACCAAGAAGATTATAGAAATGATAGAAAAGAGAGCATTTTCCCATGTCAATTTCTGCCAAGGGACCTACATCGAAGATTGGCGTTTAACGCAGAAGCAAAAAAGTTTTTATCACATTTTTCCATCTTCACTGGAGAATGACATTTCACTGGAGAGCGATTCTCCTACAGATTCTCCTGCTTCAGATGATCTTTGCCTAAATATTGACTAAAAGCCAGAGGCTCTGGTGAATTACATGACTGCTGGAAAAGCTTTTAGATTTGTATAAAGTTTATGTAAAGTAGGAGAGTTTAGGTGTAACAGAAACATTATGAGAAGGGCACAGAAAATCACTAGTTTCTATGGAGTGCCATTCATATGTGTTGAGCATATATCTTCCATCATGTACAGAACACGTAAATTTGGCGTAACATAAGCACATATGCATTGCATCATGTTGAAATGAACGAAAAAATTTCATGAACATGGTTAATCAATCACCATATAAACATTTCATCTTGCAGACTGTGGTTACAATTTGTTTACCATTCAAAACTGGCCAATATATACTAACTAATTAGGGTTATCTGGCTATTGCCAATACTAACTAATTAGGGTTATCTGGCTATTACAAGCGTGTCGTTAACGGATATGGTAAAATTGCAGCTCCTCTGACGTCTCATTGAAAATCATCCTGTTAAATTGTAGCAGTTCGAATACCTTACTTTGATATTGTTTTTCCGTAATCATCCCTTCTTCACATTGTTGTCGACAATGTAATTCTGAGGGCCTAAATGGCTGTTTTTAATATATATTACACATTTTTGAAGAAAAAGTCAGTCTGATTCAGAAGTTTGACCTTTCAGAATATAAACATTATTTGCTTATGTAGACTCATAGAAACCACCGTAAAGACAGGTTTTATCACGTTTGTGTGTATACATTCTTTAAATATGTGTGATATTATATTAGTATAAAATAATGATATTATAATGTTATTAAGTTAATAAATAAAATAAAATTATATTTATTAAAAATAAAGTAAAATACATCAGAAAAAAATGAGAGAATAACCGTTAATAAATAAAGAAAAAAAGAGAAAAAGCATAAATAGACGATTTTATAAAAAGTTGTAAAAATAATGGTCAATTTTCAAAAATTTAATAAATAATTATATTTTAAAAGATAAAATTGATATTTTAAAATGTGGGTACAAAATAGGAGATTCTCTTTGTATATTGTTATAGATATAATTTTGAACTTTAGTATATCTCTATTATATAGGTGATAGCATTGTATTCTTCCGGGCGGAAATTAAAAGTCAACAGTAACAAGTTAGACGATTAAAGAAGAAATCACTATTATATTTTACTTGCAATCAAGATTGACTTCCTGAATTTTCCATGAATTCTATTGGTCTTATCTATTAGGATTAGGGATGTCAACGGAACGGATATGACAGGTAGCAATTCTTTGTACTTTATCTGCTGGATAAATATTCATCCGTACCCGTATCTATATTTGTTGGGTATCCATTATGCGAGTATCCACTTATTTTTTTCATATCCACGAGTATCTGCGGGTATTTACAAAATTATTTTAAAAAATTTAATCATAAATTCAAATAAAATAAAATAAATACATCACTATCATAAATTTTAAATAAAGTTTCATACAAGTCCAAATAATTATAAAAATAAATATAAAATGACGTTCAACACAATCGAAATTCTTTAATTAGTGCTTTGATCAATAAGCTCACTTTCTCCGATTGATTCCTGAAAAATAAAAAAAATAAACAAATAATAAACCTCAACCGTCACTTGTCAAGTATTCTTATTTTGATTCCATCATTTGACAACAAACATACCATAAACCCCACTGTCTATATAGGGTTTGATGTATATGCCCAATTTCAAAGAAAGTAAAGAGAAGAATGTCAAGGGGTGTAATTGGAAGAAGACAACGTACCAATACTCCAATACTTAAAGCTGGAAGAATGAAGACAGAAAACAAGACAAAATGTGCAGCTTAGAAAAAAAAATGTTTTTTACTATATATATAAGGGTATTTTTGTGAATTAAAGTTTAACAGATACGGTTATCCACGGATACAGATGTTATGATACCTGTACCTGCTTCATTAACATGTGAGTATCAAAAATACTCGTACCCACGGGTAGCAGGTATCCATTTTTAATATTCTTTTCCTACCCGTTGCGGATTTCATCCACAGATACCCGCAGGTACGAATTTTTTTGACATCCCTAATTGAGATATCGTATTTTCTAAACTTGGACCTGGTCATGTAGCCTTCTCTGAAAACTATACAAGTTCTTATCTACTACTCATATTCACTATGCTCACTGCCAAGAACTTTTATTTAGTTATTATTGAATCGATGGGAGAACATTACACCCTTGAAGTGCTATTTACTTTAGTTGTGAAAATTTTGGAAGATAATTGTGAAGATGTGATTAACAAGTATTCTTGATTATTGATTTTAGTAGTTCTTAACAAGGTGATCATGGTAAGGATTTTTAAAGATAAAATTCATATTCATTTTAGATCCAAATAATTGAATCAAATTTGGGATCAAAATCCATCTTTTTTTGCAAAATTAGTTTGAATTTTTCTAAAATCCAGATCCAAATATTTAGATCAAGATTTAAATCTATATCCAAATATTTGGATCAAGTTCAAAATTTAAAATACATTTTTTACAAAAGAATTTTAAATTGAATTTTCTAAAATTTGTGTTGTGTAGGCCGACACAATTAAATTTAGTTGAATTTTGGACGTGGGCGACTTGACAGAAGTTTGACACACCGACGCAGTCAAATTTGGTCAAATTATGATTGTGGCCGACTTAGCCAACTTTCAATCGGTCCAACTTGGTTGAATTTCGATCGTGGCCAACTCCGACAAATTTTTGGTTAGGCTTGACTTGGTTGAATTTGGCCAAATTGATACGATCCTATCTAGGAAAAAGTATGATCGTTTCTGAATTTGAATCTTCAAGAGGCACGACACGAATAAATCATAGAAGAATGCGGGATAAGACAAAGATGGAGGATGCCACAATGTAGCAGATTGATAAGTCAAGTTAAGATTCGCCACAAAGATGTTAATTTTTGATAAGAACTGGAAGCCTAAGCTAAGAACAAAGAGAATCCTCTCTTTAATGAAATCAAATTCAATATATGACTAAAAGTGTTTACAATAGTTTTTTGTACCTCCATATATAGGCACATGAGTTTAAGAAAACATAAGAACCTTACAAGAAGGCCATACCAAAACATAAACTAATTTATAAAAGAAACCCCAAAACAAAAAAACATAGAACTTAACTAATTTCTAAAAGAAAACCCAAAGTCCAAAAATATAAACTAATTTCCTAATAACTATCATTCAAAAGTGATATAAGTCATGATCTTCATATATTTTGAATTTCCACTTGCGTTGCTTGTAGTATCAAACTTATTATTTTTTATTCAATTAAACACTAAATTGAACATTTTAAGAAAAATGAAAAACTAAATTGAACTAAAAAATAATAAAAAGAAAGCGAGAATTAAATCAATGTTAACTCTTATTTACATATTTATATAATTTAACTCAGAACCGACAACATTTGATAACTATTTATTTCTTTACAAAATGCATTATAATTATTTATTTCTTTACAACATCATAATTATTTATTTCTTTTAGTTAATAGTGTAAACATCTTTAAGCTGAAATGAGATTATGAAAAAGAAAAACATTAAATATTACAAGATAAACATGTTCTGGTAATATATTTTTTTATTTATTCTAGACGAGTTTTAGTTAAGACCGGAAGGGAAAAAGGATGATTATGAGAATATAAAATTCCTATATTATTTGGTATATAAGTATATAAAAATAAAATCACGATAGGAATAGTTGAGAAAGACAACCAAGGAACGAAGAAGCGATATATTTAGTTTGTTGAAGCAAACACAGCCTTATTGGAGTCGTTAGCAAGAAACCACAGCGTTGATTTTCTTCTATTTTTGGATCACCTTAACGAGGTTTAGTTTTCTCAATCATATACAATCCAATTCGTAAGCCTTAAGGTTGAGTTTCAAAATTTTTTTTAATCGGCCAAGAAATTTCTTCGCTGATAACAAGTAAATTATCAGAACCGCTTTGTATCTCTTTCCCTGCTTTTTTAAGGAAAGATTGTCTGCAATCTGAGGTTTTTCTCTTTTCCTAAATTCAAGTAAGAGTTGATGATCGGAAATTCCATAAAAATAGTTATCTGAAAGTTAGGGCTATTTTTAATTTTATATCATATGGTAAAGATTATTGTTCCGTTGCATACCCTTTTTGTTAAATAAGAATTTTGGGTGTAGGTCCATTCTCAATCTTCATCTTGTATTTTGTGATTATTGCTGTTTGTTATTATTTATTATCTCTAAACATTGCCCCTTTATTATTTATTCATTTATAAACTTTGTTTTCTAATTTATTTATTTTTAGCGATTAACGAATTATGTATCCTTTGTCTGAAGAATGGACGGTGTATCATCTTACTTTTTATTAACTTTCCGTTTGATGGTAATTCCAGGAAGAATGGCGTCAAAGAGCTACTTCAAACAAGAGCACGATCTTGGTATATGATGTATTTTGATTTATATTGTTATTTGTTGGTGAATTGTAGGTGTGTGGAAAGCTGAATAATATAAAAATAAATGATTCATTTTGTGTGTAGAGAAGAGAAGAGCTGAGGCTGCTAGAATCAGGGAGAAATACCCAGACCGTATCCCTGTGAGAACTAGTTCCGATTTTCCTCTGCAACTATCTGTTACTGATGCTGTCTATGTGAATCATATATCTGTGGCACAAGAAGCATCGTTCCTTTATCTGTTTTAACTTTGGCCTTTCAGGATCAATGCTTTTATTTGACTATTTTTCAACGCTATAAATGTTTTCTGATGTTTGAACTTTGTCTTTTATCTGTTGCGTCTTTTATGTCATAATTTGGCAGCGTAACTGAGTAGCACTTTCATGTCATAATTTTGCAACTTTCCATGTTAATAGAAATAAATGCATGTTACTATGTTGCATAATTAGTTAATTGCAGATTTCATATTGGATTCAGTGTTGTGCAGGTGTTCATTATGGTGGTGGTATACTGTTTGGAAGACTAAAAATGTCGTAAAAACAAGTATCGATATCCCAAAGTCATGGTTTGATCAGTTTGGTCTGTTAATTTGTGATTGAATTGGATAGTTTTCAGACAAGAGACATGATAGGTTCAAGATTTGACCATTTCTTCCAGACTGTCTGATCTAGTTTGGTTTTTAGAACATTTTGGAAATATATTGCATGCTAAATTATCTTGTGTTGCATTTTTTTACTAATTTTCTATTATCTCTATACTGAAATCCTTTATTAGAGATTAAATAACCGATTACAGAGTCCACTGAATTATAGAATGAATTCAAATAATTTTACTTACGAAACTGAATATGTGACCTCCGAAGGTTATTTACAACAGTTATGCACGTATGGAGTAGCTTATGCCCTCAAGCTGTTTTATCTGCTGCTTTGAACTAGTTATTCTTCATTATATCTGTCAATGCAGTGAAATTGATGTTCACTTGTCCCTCTACTTGCTGCCTGCTGTATGTGTGATTCTTGAATATATACATCTTGATATACCTCTAGTTATGGTACTAAATTTTCCCCTGATGTGTCTGAAGGTGATTGTGGAGAAGGCAGAAAGAAGTGATATTCCAAGTATTGACAAGAAGAAGTAAGATTTTTTCCATACCTTTAATATAATCTGGAAACATCTACTCATATGTTCTATCTTCTAAAGGAAAAGAAAATGGATGTAGCAAAAATTTTGAAAGAATAGATCATTAGGGAAAGTGGAATGTGAGAAATCATGGTTCTTTTCCTATTAGAAAGAAGATATATGGATCTTCATAAAAAGCTTTTTTTTGACATGACTGCATCCATTACAGGTAAAGTTTGTAGGTTTAGAAGCTTACTCACTCCAATAAATATGTTCTAGTTGATGACCTTCAAAAATTCCACATTGGATTGTGTAGTAAAAGAAATGCTCAAAATGTTCCGCATACCCTTTAAAATTATCATTTAACTTACTCATCAAAGAAAAGATAATTCTAGTATTTGATCATACTCCTGTTTTTGTTTAAATTTTCTAAAATTTGATATGAAATTTTAGCTGCTAAGTACATACGATCAATAGATAGATTGATCAGATTTACTTTTGTGTAAGTACTTATTGACGTGCTAAATTGATTTAAACGTTGTAGTGACTTTGGTTCCACAGTTGAGAAATTTGTTAATATTGGTAAGTTATGAGTTGTATGAATAACTCAGATCATCATAATTTAAGTAGCTAAAGCCATAGTTGCTCCTTCTATTGTATATACATTTCTTATTTTGTGATAATGCCTGAATTATGAATCGGATAAACAGAATTAGAATTGGTTATTTATCTATTTTTAGAAGAATTTAATGTTGTTTGAGTGTTGACAACAAATTGGTGGATTTTGTATCTTCTGCCTGATGATAACAAAGTGATAGAGGGGTCTACTACATATCATTTGTTGTCATATTTCTATTGTCAAATGCTTTCCAGTTGATATTGAAATTTGCTGAGGTGTATAACTGGCAGCCGTCGTATGTCCGATGTTTTTAGTTTTTGACATGAATGAATTATTTGTAGGTACCTTGTACCCGCTGATCTGACAGTTGGACAATTTGTCTATGTTATCCGCAAAAGGATTAAATTAAGTGCAGAAAAGGCAATATTTATCTTTGTGGACAACGTGCTTCCACCTACTGGTAAAATAATATTCTCCAATTGTGTTTTCTTAATTTTGCAATATGATTCTTTAGCCTTCTAATAGAGGGTAGCAGCAGTAGCCTATAAATTTTCTGTGTTTCTCAATTTTTTCAGGAGCAATTATGTCTGCTATATATGAGGAGAAGAAGGAAGAGGATGGTTTTCTTTATGTTACATACAGTGGGGAGAACACCTTTGGGGATCTGACTTCTCACTAGCATTCTAAAGATTGGCACAATAATAATCTGATAATGATTGCTTCGTCATTGACCAGTCTCATAAATTTGTATCGGTACTCGATATCAAACGACATTGCTCTCAATACTATGTACAGCTGTATATAAATTCTAAGAAGAACCTGTTAATGTTAAAAGTTTCCTCCTTTTCATTATTGCAACTCTTTTATCGGTTGTTCATTTTGCTTATCTGGGATGTTTGTGTTAATTATGCATTGTTAGTTTCTAGTAGTTTAGTGTTTCGATCAGGGAATGTAGAGATAAGACTCATTTGAACGAAATCTTTTGTACAGATTTATAGGAGAGAAAAAATAAAATAATTTTTTAGAGTTAAACTTTAGTTTATGTATAAATAGAATTTTCTTTGCATAAATCTTCTAAATTTTTATATTTTAGTGAACCAAAGAAATTGGAAAGGGCTTGAGGTAGGGAACTGAAGTTCTTAAGAAATCTGGAATCTCAATTGTAGACCTGTCACATTTTTCATCGTGAAGGCAACTGATTTTTAAGTCTTTTCACCAGATCACAATGATGCTGAACTTGAACCAGTTCTTCTTTCTCTGGGAAAAGATGGTTGTAACTCGAGTAATCACGTGCCTTGATGCATGTATATATTACAAGAGACAAGGGAATTAAAACCAAAGAAAAAGACTGAAACAAGCTACCACTGACTATGAAGCGTAGGACCCACGTTGAAGTTGCAATATATCCACAGGAGGAGGATCTTGAATAATATAAACCAGATACTCTTGATTTAACGGTCGGTTAATGTTTTAGCAATAATTCTTTTAAAAGCCACAATAATTCCCACCAAAAGTTACTTTTGGTTCAGTGGTGGATATTGTTTACGTGAGCGATGAACTTAAACAATGAACCTCACTTTATATTAGTTGAAATTGCTGGAAAGAAAAATCGATAGGTGTTATTATTTTTTATTTTCTTCCTCATTCACAAAACAATCCCTATTCATTACATTCTCGTGACAAGGATACGATGTGTCTGCTTTGATACCCAACGTGATATGAGAATATAAGAAAAATTTGATGTTAAGAAATTGTATCCATTTAATATGTTAGCAACTTGAAGTTTACTTCAACTGGGTGGCATTTGTTTGTGCAGGATAAACCGTAGCTTCAAGCACATATCATGGATTATGCATAGTATATGAAAATATGAAGGCTGAGTGCAAGAAGAGAAGAAAATACAAATAATTTATAAGATTTTTCAGTTATTCACTCAAATTCCCTTTTTTGCTGCTTGTTTAATAAGTAGATTGATGTTTATCCTTTCATTACTACTGAATCTAACACTCCAGGATCACCACCTCCTCTCCATATTGTTACACTCGTTTGGACATTCATCAATGTGGCCTATACCGTTACTATCCTGATATGAAATTATTCGATCCTTTCTAATGATATTGTTGACTTTCAACAAACATAAAGCATGAACCCATGACGTTGGTTGCATTCAAATATCGGTAAAACATTAATGGTAATGCCATAACCAAACCACAGACTTAGCGGTAAGAAAATAAATATAATCCTGACGGGGCAATATTTCAAATAATATTAAAACCAAAAATGGAAGGCTGAAAATGACAACTCTCCTACTAAACTAAATTATAGTGACCACATGCTCCTCAACAAAATCAATTATTGCTACAGTTGACAATGAAGGGGTTGATAAATTTGATCAATTGAGATGTTCGGATCCCTAGCTTCAGATCAACCTCACCACCACCCAACCAAAAGAAATCTGGAGTTAGCTTTACAATTGCCTCATCCAAAATCACCTGAAATGATCCAAAATATATAATCAGCCAAGGAGCAAGTTGAGTGCATCAATACACAAGCCATCATGCCATCTATACAGTAAAAGAGAAAGAAATAATATTTTGAATATATTGGAACAGAAAAAATGCTTTAATTAATTAGTGGACAGGGTATGCCTCAGCACTTGTTCAAGGACAAAATGTTCAGTTTTATTAATTCCAATCTGGTTAATTGTTCATGTATATTCCCTGAGGCCAAGTTTATGTGTTGACCATACTAGTTTATTTTACATCAGTGTTATTTACTAGAGTGTGACGCATTTACTTGTGTTATTTGTTTATTAGTTGAACGTAGTAAGGTCTATAGAATATCAATTTCAATGACGATATCAAGTGTATGACTATTAGATAAAATCATAACATCATTTTAAATGCCGTTAGTCAAGTACAATTGTCAATTGAGACAATAACAATAAATAAAGATGTTGATAAGCGTGAGTAATCTTAAATGAGATTGGCCCCTCCCATGTAATGGTGATGATGTCTTTGAACCTCTTCATCAAGACTGCAAAATATATAACTGTGCCCAGAAGAATCAATATGAAATATTGATCTTATTTGTTATGCTAAGTCAACTTAAACATTTTTCGTAGGCATAGGAGAAACTATGCCTCTCATAGGGGAATACGCGGAAGGGAATTCAGTTAGAATTTGTGACTGGAAGAGATATAGGCTCGCAAAATGCCTAGGTGATCGTTTTCTTTGTCTGCATTTCCATTTCGCTTTGGTAATCAGCTACAGAACTGATATTTCCATCTTCCTACCATAATACTGCGTATCCACTTCCTTGTTTCTTGAGTATCTACCAGACATAATTTATGCCTTGTGTTCAAATGGGATATCTAAGATGTAAGGTACCAAATTACACTATAACATCACACAAGGAATTGGGTTGAATCACAACAGTTGTGGTGTTTCGCCAATTTCATGCTGTTTGAAGTATCAATATGGAATTCTAGTACCAATGCAACAAAAAATCCATACAGCCACGCACTTCAAATAGATTGAAATTGTAGTTTAAACTTGCAAAAAGAATTTTAGGGTAGGTGATAATAGAAGTCTGACTTGGACATACAAAACCCTAGCCATAATTTAGAAATGAACACCTGAGATAATGTGAAGAACAACCTTCCCCAACAGTTGGCACTATGGCAAGATAAGTAGAGCTACATAAATCAGTGCATTTGTGATTTGTTCTTGGAGACTGCTCTCTTGATGTGAAAACCATAAAGTTGTGCTAAGGTTTATAGACAATCAATACTTAGAGTCAACTATTAACCACATCCTAAAAATTACATATTTTCTCCTGTCAATGTGGACTTTGTTTTCAGATACAATGGCACAGAGAGAGAGAGAGAGAGAAATTTTTGGAGTTACAAAACAGTGAAACTGCTTGAAAAAGATGGACCCTCTACCAATATGTTAGGGTAAAGCAAAAGAAGCTGCTCACTATTGTCGACAACCTAAAAGCACGTCTATGTCCTAGTCCAAGACATTGGCCGAACATGGCAACCACATATCAGTAAAAGTCTATGTCAACATAGCATGCAATAATCAATACCATGACTGTGAGGAGATCATGAATCACAAAAGAGCAAACCAGAAAACAAATCCATTTCAATTTTTATGCTATTTTACCAACTGATCCTTGTCTGTATCAATCATCAATTCATGTGCGGATATGCATGACAAAAAAATGTTGAATACTACCCTAAACAGTGTGAATAAGCACTTATTTTGGGTTTATTATCATGATGAAATATTTGAGTGTCTATATATCACAAGAACCCTATACTACTCCACATGTCCAGTCTTACCGGAATATCTGTTTTCATGCCAATACAAGTCACTGCATTGTGCCCATATCCAGTTAATTCCATTGATGTCTCCTCAGGAGCTAGCCTCACTGCATAATTAATAATAAATTAACAACCACTATTTCCTACCAAGCAATAGCAAGTTATAGATATCATTAACAAACACTTAAAAATTATTGGAAAATAAAGAATAAGAAAATTGTCCATGAATATTTAACGAAAGGGATAAAAGAGAAAAGATTAACCAAGGGAGACAGCATTACCACATGGGCACATATTATAAATAAAAGAGACTTTCAAGTGGAGAAAATATATTTCAGGAAAGTGATTCTACGAAGTGATGATTATCAAAAGTGTGGATTGCCTTTCACTTCGTCTTAAACTTTCCTTCTTATATCTAGTGGTAAGAATTTCAATGTAACAGACATTAAATGGTCGAATGTTTCTGGCCCAGCTCCCATGCAAATCTCATCAACTGCAGTTTGCAGAAGTTCAATGTAGAAAATTGAGATGATGCAGTACATTAAAGACTATTTCAATGCTTGTGAATATTTACTTCATCTCTTGCCGGGGAGCACTTAAAATTGCCTGATGGTCTCAAAACTAAACATTAAGTTTCATGCATTGAACTTGACAGCTCTCGTGCACCAACATAGACCCACACACTACTAAGTTAAAGAATTTAAACCTTAGCAGTGTTCTAATTACGCCAACAACCTATCACACAAATCTAAGAATTGCTTCAACACAGTCCTGCCCAACAACTCATTCCGACCATCCAATGCCTTAAGAGAATATTTTAAATTTCACTTCTAAAAAAATCCAACCAATTTGGAATCATTCCTGTTGGAAGTCTCATATTGATTAGAGATAAGATCAGTTTAAAGTATATAAGTAGGTGTAAACCTCAACTTACACATCAGTTTTGTACATAGAGTTAAGCTTAAAGTCTGCTACTTGACAAATACCTTCAATTACATTTATCATTTTAAAATTATACGCAGCTTTGGTCGCTGTACTCAATTCTGAATTATTTTAAACTTTTAGTAAGTCGAAAAATCTACACTATAAACTGTTGCAAACAAGTAATTGCCTATCCCATTTCCCACCAATTCATTATTTCTCCTTCACGACTTCAAAGAATCATACTCATAGTTAGCGGGGAATCTTCTTAAACCAACTCTACCTTAAAATTCCTTCATTAAATTGTCAACTAGAACAGCTAAGATGTCAAAAAAGTTGTCGATTTCGCAAATACACCAACCAATTGGACAGTGTTTGATATGGAAAACACGAGAGTCTCCACATTGATGTTTCCAATATATTTAGTTTAGTCGCAACTCACAACCATTCGTCCGCAAACGAATAGAATTCTCAATGTCACAATGTTAAACTGGAATTCATTCAACGCTATAATAATTAAAGAATAGTCCATCACTCGGGAACTTCTTACTGTTGAATTTCTTCTTCGCAATACTTCCATTGTTGAGCGAATACAGAAAATTCTTGACAGCTTCGGCGTTGAAACGAGCCGTGTACTGAAACAAACGATCTCCATAAGCAAGCAGTGGGAGAGTTAAGTGAAGCAGGTAGTGAGAGGAAGAGAGTGGGAACCTGAACGACAACGACGTAATACTTGGAATTATTGCGGTTGGTGCAATCGACGACGTTAGCAGGGGCTTGCGTATTAACGAGAACGATGCTTTTGCAGAGATGGTGGATTGAAGCGGCGGAGAGGGCGTCGCGACGGGCTTCGAGAGGCCAATCGTAGTAATCAGAAGGGACTCTCTTAAAGGAGAATTCGGGAACACCGTTGCTGCGCAAAATGGAGGAGAGGCGAGCCACGGTGTCGGTGACAGCGTCGTCAACGGTGTCGTTTTGAGAGGGCGATGAAGGAATATAGGAATGCTCGAGTTTGGATATGCGTTGCAAGAGCTGGGTTTGGACTCGCTCCAGCTCCACAAGGGCTTCCCCCATTCTCACCCAAAAGCTGCGTTTTCGGCAATCTTTCTTTTGCTGCTTCACCAATGGTTGCTCTTTCGTTACTCGTTGTTGCCCCCACTGCTCCGTCCCATTTCTGTGGGATTCCTATAAGAAAAATAAAACTAATATAGCAAGGCTTTATGTAAATTTAAAATATTAATATAAATTAAATTGTACACTTATTCTTCTTTCTTATAATTCAATAAATTCAAAATATTTAAATTTATATAAATGATTTTAATCAATCAAAATTTAAATTATAATTTTACAAAAATAAGAAAATAAATTATTAAATTGTAACTTTGTTAATTTAAAAAAAAATCAGTTTTGACACATCGGTTATTATTATATTAAATATATATATATATATATATATATATATATATATATATAAATTATATAAAATATATATTATTATGAGAAAAAACGATTGCACTATCAATGTATTACATCGACAATTAACTAGAGACACCAAACGTACGTAAAAAATGTGTAGTAATATGTTTGTATATAATATGTTAAAATTTAAATATGGCTCTCTTTGTCATACATAAATTTATGTCTAACCTAGATAAGACAAATGTAAAAATTAAAATTTAGGTCTCATGAAAGAGGGTGAACGTACATGGCTTAAAAAAACTTTAGTCTTTTCGATTTTCACTCTCTCTTTCACAGAAAATACAAAGCGAATAAGCCTCTCGTTCGACTTTCAGACATGACTAACTCGGCTTGATCTTCAGTCACGATTTTAATAATGGGCAACTCGATAATAATATATTGACAATTTATCCTTTTGGTCCGATAGGCCAATCTGCAGGTCCACCAAAAAACACAAGACATGTTAAGATATTGAGCCCGTTGTCCTGCAAATGCTTGACTCGCATAGTCTACAACTCGCCCGAGCCAGTCTGTCGCCCGAATAAAAAGAAAAAAAATATGTACTTTTGTATATCAGTTACTTTCCTTTTGGACTTCTGTATGAATATTCCAAATTATTGTATGAGTGGAAAAGACAAATATTATGTATGTTTGAATATACTAAAATTTAAAGAATACATTGTGTATATCAAAGTACGAATATGAATATAATAAAAATGTTGAATTATCAATTTATCATCAAAGTCTCAAAAGTCTTTACTTAATTTTGTGAACTTGTTAAAGTTTATCAATTTGTTGAACATTACAAGTTTTATCATAACAATTAAAAAAATAAAAAGAATTGATCTACGAGTTTGTAATTATGCGAGAGGGCTAACACTTAAGCAGAACAAGTCTACATGGACCAGATTGACCCGTATTATCACTCCTAATTTATCCTCAAAATTTTTACAATTTTGAAGAAATTAAATTTTAAGGATATCCCTGCAAATCGAATTTTACATTCACCCCCAAATCAGCACATTTGAAGAAAATTTTTTCTCAACATCCATCACTCTAAATCAGTAAAATTGATAAATTCTTTCTTGCGATTATAACCAAGGAAACTATACATCAATCTATATAATTTCTTGGAGACAAGAGATTTACTTTACAAGTGAAAATTAGAGACAATTTAGTAATGATGTGACTAACTTAGAATTAATGTAATTGATAAAGTAAATGTAAACAAAATGTTTAAATATTTTGAAGAGCATAAAATCCAAAAATTCTGAATATATAATATAAGTTTATGACCATATCATGTATTATATATTTTTGTACACGATCTATTTAATATTATTTATTTCTACTAATAAATATTTTTTTTTTTCATTTTAACATGAACAAACTAAATCCACCCACTTTAAAAAAAATGTAAACCAATTCAAAAGTGCAGGAAATAAAACTAATTTTGAGAAAAAAATATAAACTAAAATATACATTTTCTCTATGATATTTTGCAGTTAACTTGATAGTTAAACTATAAACACGCACTTTTAGTTCAATGATTTAGTTCGTACACTTTCTATTCACAACTTACATAGTTTATAAAATTCAACCCGTTTATAAAGATTCAGCTAATTTATCAATTATTTTTACCAAACACAATTTGTAAAAACATTCAACGATATATATATATATATATATATATATATATATATATATATATATATCGTTGAATGAAATCATGTTGAGTTGAAATTCTGTGCCAGGCTGAGGCAGCATTGGCTTATGTTTGTTGAATATTTTTGATGAAGATTTCCAGAATTGCCTTTTTACATCTTTGAAATCCGGTTTTAATTAAAGTCGTAAAACGTAAGCGGTGAGAACAAAAGGTGACTGCACATTTGGCATAATAACAATTGGTGAAGTTTAAAATAAACCACGGTGGCAAATAACTGAAGTAGGTCTTGAATTGAACGCGTGAACGTTCAAAGTTCAGTACCAACCTAAAAAGTCAGAAGCCACAGAACACGGTAAAAGAATCAATTCAAATAAAGTGTTTTAGATTATTTAAAAATTCATTTCATGCAAATGTTTCAAGTAAGATTATTGAAAAATTAATGTTATAAGCGACTCAGAGAGAAGGAAAGACGAAAAAGATTGAGATTCAACTTTTTTTCATTAAATTTGAAAATTATAATGTTGAACCAAAGAATTCAAAAGAAATAATAAATTAATTTAAAAAAATTGAAATAAAAGATAAAAGAAATTATGAGTTTAACTCTTTCTCTATTATCAATTAATAATTATTGATTAAAAATGTTTTAATATTAGGAAAACAAAATAAGTTGAAAAAGAAAAAGATTAAAAATTGTTTAATTAGAAAATGGAAAAAATTTGAACTCTTTCAAGCATCACACATAAAGAGGTATGGGTTAATTGGAAAGCACGAAAAAGGAGACGAAAGTATTTAATTAATCTTTAAAACGCATCAGAGCGGTCTCAGAGTGTAATGAAATGAGTGACTTTTTCCTCTTGGAACTCCGTTCTGTCCCTTTTACTTTATCTGCATCTAGAAAGAAGGTGGACCTGGCTATTCTGCAACACTTTTTCTTTCTTTCCTTCGCAGACCACAGTATTGGCCTCAACAATACTACTCCTAGTCTTCACGCTCACACGCACACTCTACTATTATAAATTCCACCTTCTTTCTCACCTGTTTACAGCAACACCAAAAAATCATCTTACTTCATCATGCACAAGAGCGCTTCAGGTTCCACGTTGGGCCCGGGGGGCCTCGACCTAACCCAGGCCTTCTTCAAGCCCATCGCCAACGCTGACCCTCCCTCTACCACCAAGCAACACAACAAGATCTCCGTCATCGGAGTTGGTAACGTCGGAATGGCCATCGCTCAGACCATCCTCACCCAGGACCTCACCGACGAGCTCGTCCTCGTCGATACCAACGCCGACAAGCTCCGCGGCGAGATGCTCGACCTCCAGCACGCCGCCGCCTTCCTCCCCCGCACCAAGATCCACGCCTCCACTGACTCTTCCATCACTGCCGGCTCCGATCTCTGCATCGTCACCGCCGGCGCCCGCCAAATCGCCGGTGAGTCCCGCCTCAACCTGCTCCAGCGGAACCTTTCCCTCTTCCGCGCCATCATACCCCCGCTTGTTCGTCACTCCCCCGCCACCACTCTCCTCATCGTTTCCAACCCTGTCGACATCCTCACCTACGTCGCCTGGAAGCTTTCCGGTTTCCCCTCCAACCGGGTCATTGGGTCGGGCACCAATTTGGACTCCTCTCGCTTCCGTTTCCTCATCGCCGATCACCTCGACGTCAACGCCCAGGACGTACAGGTCAACAATTCTCACTTTCCCCTTTTTATTTTATTTTTAATTGTTAAATGTGAAAAATTAAGTCACCAAGTAGGTTGATGCATTATAGTTTTTTTTAACTAATTTCAATATGAACTAATCTTCACGATTTATGAACTGAACTAAGAATGTACTCTTTTTATTCAAAATTAAGACAGAGAGGGAATATAAAAGTTGTGGTCGTCGAACTATTTAACAATCTCTCCTAGAAATAGAGAAAACTATATTAAATTACATTATAATTCAAATTATTAAATTACCACCGCATCAGGGCAACTTTAGATTAAAGTTTCTATACTTTAGGAGGATTTCATTTCGCAAAACTAGTTTGTAAAAGCAAGTATTTTACTCTTTCTATTGAAAACTAGTTTCAGGCCATGTAACACACTTCTTTTATGAGAATTCAAACATAAGTGTTGATTGGACTAACGTAGATTTAAATAGTCCAAACTAAAACCAAAGATAGTCTTAGTTGGTGTGAGTTATTTAAACTTTTGAAGTTAAGATAATGAAATTATGAATAGAGTAGGAAAAGTGAAGGAATGAAAGAAAGTTGTGATTGCAGGCTTATATTGTAGGAGAGCATGGAGATAGTTCGGTGGCATTGTGGTCTAGCATTAGCGTTGGGGGTGTTCCAGTGCTGAGTTTTTTGGAGAATCAGCAGATTGCATACGAGAAAGAGACACTGGAGAATATACACAAGTCAGTGATAGATAGTGCGTATGAAGTGATCAGGCTGAAAGGGTACACGTCGTGGGCAATAGGGTACTCGGTGGCTAACTTGGCCCGTTCCATTCTGAGGGACCAAAGAAAGATCCATCCTGTGTCTGTTCTTGCCAAGGGGTTATACGGGATCGATGGGGAAGTGTTCCTGAGTTTGCCAGCACAGCTTGGTAGAGGAGGGATACTGGGTGTCACCAATATCCACTTGAACCCAGAGGAGACGCAGAGGCTTGTAGATTCAGCCAAGACCATCCTCCAAGTGCAGACTCAATTGGGTATCTAAAATTTTTCTGTGATGGTCACGTCGATGGTTCAATGGTTACTGCATTTTGTCCTTTTATTATCTTCAGTTCTTCCCACAATCATGATGTGGTTTGGCCTAAATTATTACTTGCCACTGTTAGGGTTACTCCTTGCCCCCTTCTTGCAGAGCAAGTGTTTTTGTTGCGTCAATTGCTGGCCGGATCATCTGAGATGTGTTTCACTCTTTTATTTTCTATCATATGCTTTTGATCATAATCAGCCAAGTAAAATTTCCTTTTACCAACTTAATTTGCCCTTTCATATTTTGGACTTCTGACATTGACCCGACCATGACTTCAATCAAAGTTGCAATTAAAATGTCTGTGTGCAACCCTGGATATCTACCAGTTAATTAAACACGGTAGTTGATATTTTTTAAAATTATTATTAATTCTATAATATTGCTTTCATTATAATCTGCTTTTTTTTTTTTTTCTTTCTAAACCAAAATGATAATTTTGATTGGTTGAGTGTGCATGAATCATTGTAAAACTTTATATTTAAATTTGCATTTTCTTCCTATTCATAATAAAAAAAAAATAGAGGAGTGCAACTCTGATTAAGAGAAGGTATACAATAACTCAGTTTCATGAGCTTAAATGTCAAATCGACATCCGATATAACATTTCTTTGAAAATTTTAAGATATTAACTTTCATATTTTATTAGAAATGTCCGTTATTGATTGATTATAATGTTATTGAAAACATTAAAATTATTGTATACGTACAATAATTCAGCTTCCTGCGGTTAAATGTTAAATCGACATCCATTGTTGAATAATTATAATCTTGTTTAAATATAAATTTTAAAACAGTTATAAATAAAAGCTAAAACTAACAAGAAATTATATTTAGATGATACTGTGAAGAACATTATAAGTACGAAAATAATAAACATTGTATGTCAGTATCTGTTTTTAGACTATCAGTTTCCAAATATTATTTTTAAAGTAACCATTACAAATAAATAAAACTTAGCACATAAAATTATAATATATACGTCCATAATATTTTCATCATAATTTCAGGTACAAATTGACATTGACAAGAAAACAATCTATATTTGCTTCCTCAGAAATTTGTAACTATTGACATGTTTTTTCAAGTTATTGAAAAATAATTATGAACATGGATATTGTTGTACTTAATACTCAGCATAATAAACATTATATTTTGTCACTAAAGTTTGATTTTTAAATAAAAAATTAATCAAATCAAATAATTTTATCTATGATCTTTCATGTTTAAAAAATAAACCATATTAAAACATTTTCTTTTATTAAGTTACATTTTACTTTTAATAATTTTTATTTATTCCAGTGTTGATATTTATGAAGTGATGCATCTTTTATTGGTTTGCCAAACAAATATTTAATGGAAAATAATGTACACGTTAACTAACATGCAATGGATAAATTAGGATAAAAGTGACGAGCAAACAAGTGTAAGTATTGAAACTTTTACCACGTCTATGTGGTAACAAGTATTTCTGCATACTTTTCTCTACTTCTTTGATACGCAAAAAAGAAAGCTTAATTGCAATGGATTCAAATCTATATATCATATTTTTTTAATAATATTATTATCTTAAGAGTTTTTTTTCCCTTAAATAAAATAAACTAAACAGTTGACCAGGAAAAGATAATAAGTGAGAACGATGATGCAATTATGGAACACAAAGTATTTTATTTTTGTTTTTTCCAGTAAAGTTTATTTTCCTTATTTTTGTCCGTAAAAGTATTTTCCGACGAGAAAAAGTGTGCATGTTTTATTGGGGCTTTCTTCCCTTATCTCCAAGTATTTCTTTTACACTTTCAAAAATTTTTAAATTTTTAAAATACCTTTTGATTATTTAAGCGAAGTCATGTATCCCAAAATTGTTTCCAGATGTTGATGTCCGGTGAAGAATATTTTCGAAAGTTAAAATATATAATTGGAAGTCAACTTCCGGAAGATAAAATATATAATCGAAGTCGACTTCCGGTTATATATTTCGACTTTCGAAAGTAATTTTGGGAGTGCGATATCCGTGACTTTATTTAAATGGTCAAATAATATTTTTGAAATTTAAAATTTATTTGGAGGTGTAGAAGAAATTTTGGAGGTGCAAGAAGAAAGACCTGTATTATTTGGTTGAACCCCACGTGACTAGGCTTGGGTTGAAAGCATGACCTAAGTTTCAAATAGCAAAAGCAAAGAAAAGAAATCCAATCCAGCCGAAAAGCCCAACTTATGAAACATTGAAGGGTAAAATTGTAAAAACGAATGAACCTCAAACGATGTCGTATAATGAGCGAGTGACAGTAACATTAGGTTGTTGTGGGAGAAGGAGAAGAAAGAAGAAGAATCAGAAGCAAAAAACCATCAACCATGGCAGGGAGATTGACGAACGCAGCATCAAGGATCTTGGGCGGAAACGGTGTCGTTTACCGATCTGTTGCTTCCTCTCTTCGCCTCCGATCCGGCATGGGCCTCCCAGTCGGCAAGCACTATGTTCCTGACAAACCTGTATATTTCGCTAAATTTATCTTATTCGATTTTTTATTTTTTATAAAAGCTTAAAAACCAACATCTCTTTTGAATTTGGGGCTTTCAGCTTCCCATGAATGAGGAACTTCTGTGGGACAACGGGACAGCATTTCCCGAACCGTGCATAGATCGTATTGCTGACACTGTTGGAAAGGTATCTGTTTTTTCTTCGATTCTTATTTTCGTATGGAAGTTTTGCGTTAATATTGATGTATATCATTGAATTTTCTTTTTCTTTTATTTAATTATTTTGAAATAAGTATGAAGCATTGGCCTGGCTGTGTGGGGGATTGAGCTTTTTTGCGTCTCTGGGATTGTTGGCTGTGTGGAATGACAAAGCTTCCAAGATACCCTTTGTGAGTCTTCTGCTTTAACTTTATTCTTAACCAGTTCTTCTGAATTTATGCTCGATGTAGACTTTGATTTGATTGTTTTTCTATTTAGTGTGCGATTAGGATGTTGCTGATTTCAATTCTATTATAGCATTTCTCAATAAAATATTTTAAGGGAAGTCGATAACGGTCGACCTTGATGAGTGGTAATGTAGGAAGTGTTCTAAATTTTGGTTGAATTGGATTCTATTGTTCTTGTTTGTTGCTTAGGCGATGCACTTTTAGTTGTTGTGTGTTTCTTTAATTTATATCCTTTGAGCCTTGTGCAATTTTTAGTTGTGTGCCTGTTGTACTGAACCTTGTACACACGGGACACATAATTTATTACAAATCTAAGTATTAAAAGGTATAGAATTGTGAAAGAAATTCATAATTAATAATCAAAAGTCGTAACCTAAATGGACATATGTCTAAATTATGGACATATCTATTAAGTATTGAGATAAGCATTTTCTTTAGTTATTTTGTCTCATCAACAAGGGCGCTCACTCACGGATAAATGCATATGACATCCACACCCTAATTGATCCTAGCTTTTATAGTGTAGAGTGTTCTGAAGGAATAAAAGATACATAGAAGAGGAGGGTTGAATATGTGTATATAAAACTACTTCAAAACCTTTTTTGCAAGATATATAAATTTGAAATGGTTATACAAGCTTTTTGATAAGGGTAGGGAAGCACGGGGGAGAAAAAAAACACCCAAATGTAACTTCTATGGTGGTTCACTCAACTGAGCCACACCGATCCCTTTTACAACAAATGTATATACTAATTTTACAATGGTATAAGTATTCTCTGTCAGTTTAGGCCACACCAACAACAATCTCAATCTTAGATTGTTATTGCAAGTGTTATTTGTTCCCTAAGTCCATCTAAGCTTTCTACAGTTCAGTAATATGTTCTACATAGGATACCCACAATGCAATTTAACTCTGCACATCAAACAATAAGGGTTATGAAACAATGTGTATTGTAGCTTCCAGTCAAGATTGAGTGTAAGAAAATTTTCAACAACAACCTTACTAGAGATATTGAAAGAGAAAATATATTTGTTCTAATGAGCATTGAATAAACGTGTATAGCTTCCTTGTTTCTTGTTCCTGATTCAGTCTAATAAGACAAAAAATGTGTTGAGAGAATACAAAAAAAATGGCATCCCTTTGCTCGACTAATTGACCAAAGGAATCTGTACTGTCCAATCATAGAATTTGTTAATAATAAATGCAGAGGTATTTGATCATTGAAACATATATATATAAGAAGGGATTTTATTTTATGGTTTGAAAAGCTATGTTTGTGTGAAGTATGCATAATCTAGAAAGTTTACACGTACACAAATACGAACTTGGTCCATTTTTTTTTTAAAAACTCATGCTAGGCATCACTATGATCCTTGGCATCTCAGCTAGACTGACATCCTAAGGACATCAATCATTTGCCATCACATGAAAATATCATTAAAAACAAAATGAAAGATACAAAGAACTCATGGGTGAACCCAACCAAAACCCATGAACAAAAATCAGCCCTGCTATAAAGCTATACACTAGCTGAGAAGCCCTATAGGAAAAAGAAACCTATTATGATAAAAGTTAATGCCTTTGTACCTATTTTTTAATCGAACTTTGATAAACCTAATAGTTTAATGAAAAGTTTTGAACTCTTATTTTTGTGACACATATTTGTGCATAAGGGATAGAATAGCTTTGTCAATGAACTAAGGTGGATCTGAAATGTGACACTTTAAGCTTCAAACTTCTTGTAGAATCTAGATCAATTAATTGTCTTTGAGTGCTATGTAGATTTCGTCATGTTGGGGTCTTGTCTTCAGAGAAGGGTCTGATTCATTATGGTTCTATATATTTCTTTTTTTTATCAGCCATTATGGGTCTATATAGGAACCCTTACTTTGATGCTATAATGAACCAAAACCTGTATTTCCCTTCCACTTTCAAATAACAAAGCAATTGGCATGGGACATACAAACATGGGAGAAATGCAGTAGGTGGAGGCAGAACAAACCCAGAAGTTGAGGGAATCATGTGGCAGCTATAAAATCGAAGACCAGACTTCTAGTTAAGCTCATTGCAATTTGATCAGCCAAGGGTTAAGATTTTTTTTTCCTGGGTTTAATTTCAGATGCTCTCTGATACATGGGATCAAGGATTATTTTTTGTGGGTTTTCTCTGATTTGGGCTGGTTATTTTGTCAATCATGATGACATTATATGTCATAATTTGAACCTAGCGTCTGACTGAAGATGTTATTACACATTTTAAAATTGAAGAAAGCCTTCACTGTTCCTAGTGCTCTTTCAGAGGTTAGGATATTGTTCCCCATTCTCCTGCCTTGCTTTTACATAGTGTAACAGCAACTACTTCCAGAATCATATATTAGGAGGAGCACAGCATTCACAATTCATATGTAATTAAGATGTAGCAAAAGTAGGAACTTCCAAAAATTTGCAATCTAGCTGCTAATGGAAATCAAATTCCCTGCGTAGATTTTCGACTAACCAATGTTCTCGTTGTCCAAAATTTGTCATGTATGATTCTATGGTTAAGTCTGGATTCAAACCTAGTTCGTCATGTTTATTCTAATTTTACGTGAAGCTAAATTTGAACTTAACTTTTTCTGTTTGGTTGAAAGGAAAGTACAGATTGTTTGCTAGAGTTGAGCATGGTCATGGTCTATGGACTAATGGAGGTTTCTGTCCTGCATGTCATTGTTATCATCCATGTATCCCAATCCAATTGCAATATTGCTTGCGCTACCTTTGCTTTGATATTTTCCTCTTTTGATGTTTCATATTCAATGCTATTTATGTAGCTATTTAGTACTTGTGTTGATTGATTTATCTGTTATTTTCTTTGTATCAGACACCCAAAGTATATCCATATGACAATCTGCGAGTGGAGCTTGGTGGTGAACCATAGGTAAATGATCGGATGGGAAGTTATTATTTGATGTAATTGTTCTTTTACGTTTATCTGTGTAGTTCAAAATAAGGGATCGTGGAGAAGACTTACTAAATCCAACTAATGGAAGGGCCGAATCTAGTTCTTGTGATCGTTAATGCTTAATTGCGAGGAGTGGGCCAGTATTATGCGAGCTTGTGTTTCGATGTGTACTCATGAAATTGATTTTTGAAGCATGATTTTATCAAATAATTTTAAGTGAACGTGATTTTCGTTTGGTATCATGTATTTGAAAATGATTTTTGGCAAAGAATGTTCGGAAATTGCAATCAAAATTGATTGTGTAATTACTTAAATGAGTTTCAATGTTCATATATAATACTTTATGAGTTTTAATCGCAAAGAAAGAACTTTGTAATGTCATTAATTATAATGTGAGCAATCTGCGTGAATTCAACATAAAATTAGGCAGCGGCGATTGGAGATTGAAAGTAGATGCAATTTTTTCATCCAGCCCTTACCCTAGAAAACAGATATCGAAAATTATTTGATAGATAAAAAGAGGGTATTTCTTCCTGCACCTCCATAAGCAAAGTGAAAGGATAAATTTGTCCTCATCTTCTTCCCCCCTCCTTCCTCTTACATCACCGCATCTTTATACTTTCTTGAAGGTTATTGGTCGCCTCCCTCAATGCAGCACTGATAATTGCAGAAATTGAAGAGATTTAATTACAAACCATTATTTAGGAATGTCAAAAAAATCCGTATTCACGGTATCTGTCGATAAAATTTGTAACGGGTAGGAAACAAATATTAAAAATAGATATTCGTTACCTGCGGATATGGTTATCTTTGATACATGCATGTTAATGGGGCGGGTACGAGCATCATAGTATCTGTACTTCTAATTTTTTCTAAGTTGTACATCTTGTCTTCATTTTTTTTAAATTTTAAGTATTTGTATGTTGTCTTCTTTCAAGTACATCTGTGCTTGTTGTCAAATGATGGAATGAACTTTTTGATCGAAACACTAATTAAATAAAATTTCATTGTGTTGAATGTCATTTTATATCTACTCCTATCATTATGTGGACTTATATGAACTTGAGTTTATTTGAACTTTATTTAAAATTTATGACAATGATGTATTTTATTTTATTTGAATTTATGATTAAATATTTTTTTAAAATAATTTTGTAAATACCTGTCACTGTGGATATGAAAAAATAGACTGGTACCCGACGAATATGGATACGGGTACGAGACAAATATTTATCCAGCCAATAAAATATGGGGAGCTACTACTTCCCTATCTGTTCCGTCGACATCTCCCCCACTTTTTCTCAATATCTTTCTCCTTCACTGTATTGTTTTTTTTTTTTTTTTTTTAAGTTTGGTCTTCAACTCCATTCTTCCTTTCAGTGTACATCGTAGAATTCCCAGGTAGCAATAAAACCAGATCTATGTCACTGCATCCTAACACTCCCTTTGACAAGATACCACTGATAGAAAATACTAGAAGTTAGAAAAGCATGTGATACTCACCTTTCATCACCACCCCCAAGCCCAAATGTAACAAAGTCAGAAAAATTTAAAAATATGAAACTAGCAGTAAAATTGAAATACTTGGTATAGTTTGTGAATATAAGTTTCAATGACCCTCCTCTGGAAGGTGTGAACACTTGATCAAATAAACCCATTGGCGAGGGGAAAATGCGTTATTACATATTTATATTACGGATTATATAACTTGTAATATAAATTTGCATTACAAATTATATAATTCAGAATATAATTTGTATTTTAAATTTAAATTATATATTTATAATTTGAAATGTAAATTTATATTGTAAATTGTATAATTTAAAATATAATTTGGATTGTTGTATTATGTATTATATAATTTAAAATATAATTTGTTTTTTAGATTATTTTTAAAATTTATATTATGGATTGTATAATCTAGAATATAAATTTAAATTATGAATTATACTATTCAAAATATTTATAGGTTGTACAATTTGAAACAATAATTACAGTAGGAGAATTTTGTAAACATGGGGTACAAGAAGAAAGCGTTGGGGTGTGAAAAAGATATCCCCAAATACGATTCTTAAAACCCAAACCATCTTTGATTGATCCAATCGATCTGGCAACTGATTGAGTTTGTTTTTTTTTTCCTTTTTAAATTTTCGCGCTCTTTGGTTGGACTGGCTAAATACCTCTGTTCTTTTTCTTTTTAGTCTTGGGCTCAGGTGAGGTTAGTAAGAAAAACTATAACACTTTAAAGAAGTGGTTTAAGATATATTGTGATCCAATTTTCGTGTCCTTTTGGCAAATGGTAATCACTCATGATCACTTTTTCAAACCTTTATGTGCCCTCTAATTAAAAATTACGAATACACAATTCAATCACCTTTAATAGCCCATAATTAGTTTTTATCAAAACTTAAAAACAAATAAATACTTAAAGGGCTTTTTGGTAATTTACAACAATAAGGTAAATTTACAACAATAATCTTTGTTATCCCATACTGCGACTAACACATTAATGGAAACTGAAATGGACATTTAATCTTCATTTTAGATAAGGTTATGGAGGATTGGAGATTCCTCCATAAGCCATTAGCAGTATAGATCAAAGTTACTTCTAGAATACAAACATTACTTTTATTATTCAGTTTTTAAACTGTAATAATCAATATTATCTATTCATTATAATATATAAAATTTTAAAAATAAAATAAATATGAAATAATTATTTTAACATCACTATTGGTCCAGTGAAACCTTGCATGATACGGGTGTGATTATGAGACTGGTTTCTTGCTTCCATCAATTAATTACCCTACACGCAAATTATTGTTTATATATAGATAATATAATAATATAGTAATATAATCAACAAACTGACAAAACTTTATTAATTAGGATATTTTCCATTGAACCATTTGAAATAAAAAATTAATACGCCCGACAACACATACAATTAATTTACTTTTGAAGAAAGTTTGAAAACTTGTGCATACGCGTTACAGTTTCTTGTCTGTTATCAAAATAGAACTTCAGAACTAATTTTAATGATTCTATTTTACCAATCTCAGATCTTGAAGTTCTTTAGAAAATATCATTTAATCATACAAAAAATCGTGTTCGCATTTAGACATTTTAATGAGGATTGATCTTTCATTCAATAACTTTTCAATTTTTATTTTATTTATTTACAAAATATAAAATTATTAATCAAAATTTCATAATTAAGTACTCTCAGTATTTCACTATCAAATATATATATATATATATATATATATATATATATAAAGATATATCACTTTTGTGTCTTTTTATTTTTTTTTTAATTTTATCTTCTTAATGTTACATTTTAAATTTAAGTAATATTCATTAAGAAAAATCTATTTTCCCAGTTTTATCATTGCAGAGTGTTTTTCTAAATTCAAATAATTACTTATTATAAAAAAATTATTTATTCTTTTAACATTTTAGTAATTACTTTTTCAAATTTAAATAAATACTCATAATAAAAAATTATTTACACAATGTTACTTATAACATTTTTTATTTCAATAACTAAAATTTATTTTATCTACTACTATATCAATAACTATATATCTATAATTATATACGCATTTTTATTTTTTCAATTTTACCTTTTTACTTATTATTTTAAAAATTTAAATAATTTATAAATATTTAAACAATATTTACGCCAGTATTGGTAGGGAGAAATATAATATTTTTTATGTAATTTAATTTGTAATTATTTTTTCTTATATATATATATTTGTTTCTTTAATAAATAAAATACTAGATATTATAACACTCGTTATACATTAAAATGTTTTGAAATTTATCCTCATCCACAAAATCTTTTTGTTTTCTATTCATCCCCTTCCAAATTTTTTAATTTCAATTCACACAACCTTAAAGATTGCATGGTCATACTGGTAATTAAAAATAGTAAAAAGTATTGTACAAAAAAAATTGATCAACAAACAATTTAAATTAACATACCTTCTTAAAACATTCTGTGAGCAGTTACATAATTTGAAGCCTAAGACTACTGTTTCATTGATCTTGAAGGTTACCATGACGAGATAATGTGAAAACATTTTTTAATATTTTATAACGACAGCAGTAATTTGTTTTTGTCAAGAGAAAATCAGTGCCAAACTAATGAGCACAATCTATGCTTTTTATTATATGGTTCTTGATCAACCACTTATTCTTAATTCAGATTTGCTCCGATTCCACAGCTCATATATTCATGTCTTCTACTGCTTGAAGAACTTACTTTATGAAAAAATTAGGTGGAGCTAGAAAAGGACGAGAGAAAGAGTTAAATGTAATCTTATTTATTTATTTATTTAAATCTTTGGGAAGTAATGGTTCTTAGTATTATTGACATTTTGAGACATTTTTGAAGAGCAGAAAGATAGTTGAACAATTTTGATCAATAGGGTTATATACAGTGCAGTGGTACATATCAATTAACGGTTTTTACTATGTGCTATGTCTTTGAACTAGATAGGTAGATATTATTGATTAATGCTAAAGTTCCATCTGTAGCTTGGAAACGATAATGATGATGGAAAAAGAATGAATATCACGATCATAATCAACTCTGAAAGTCAATATTACGATGTCATATTCAATATTTACGACTATAATAAGAAATTTAGTATATTTGTATTGCAGGTGCTGCTGATTTTTACGACATCGGCTTCCTAGATCCACATTTTCAGCAGGAAGCAATTGTCAAATATGATCACCACTCAACTTGAAAAAATGTGATTTTTGTTTATTTTCATATTTGACGTTGAAATTTATGTTTGACTGAGTTTATATTATTATAAATCCAAGTATGAGTTTAAGTTTCACATCGAAAGAAATGAGAAAAATTGAACATTTTATCTTATAAAAAGAAAACTCATAAATTTATTGTCTTAAAATTTAAAGTTAAAAGACAATTCCTTATTTGATTGGACCCAAATTTCATTAGTATAGTTTGTTTTCTCGATGAATCCCAATCATATATAAACAGATTTAATAAAATGAGATTTCTTTCATTTATATATTTTAAATTAGTGTAATTTTTTACCGAGGAGTTATGATCTCCAACCGTTGGTCTTGAATGAAGTTGGAACATGTTGTTCTCCACAATGAAAAAATGAAAAAGAAAGAAAAGAATAACTAATCACATGGTAATGATATCTGATGAGATGAATTTATAAATACTTTGTATACATGAAAAATTCTATAAATAAAATTAGTGTAATTTTTTACCGTGGAGGTATGATCTCTAAGACTCCGTCTTAAATAAAGCGAGAACTAAAAACTTGTTCTTATAATGGAAAAGAAAAAAAAGAATAACTAATCACACGCTAATGGTATCTTATGAGACAAATTTATAAATATTTATATACATGAAACATTGTACAAACAAAATTAGTAAAATTTTGTATCGAGAAGGTATGTTAGACGTCTCACATCGACTAAAGATAAAACTAATTCACAAGGTGGGTACAAATCTCACCTTACATGTTAGTTTTGTAGGGTTGAGCAAGTTTAAATTTAACTCTTTAATATGATCAAATTATGGATTAGAGTCTATCCTAATGAAATTTGATATTTGTTAGGTCTATTATTTTACCCATTATCGGACCACCAATTAATGTCTAGTCCCACGCATGAGATGTATATATCTCGGTGTGAAGAGAGTGTTGGAAGTTTCACATCGACTAGAGAATAAGGTCAATTCACAATATAAATAAGTACAAACCCCACCTTACAAACTGATTTTATGGAATTGAGTTAAGTTTAAAATCCATTTCTTAATAATATGATCTCCTACACTTCGTCTTAAATGAATTTGGAACAAGTCTAAAACTTGTTCACAACAATGAAAAACAAAAGAAAAGAATAACTAATCACATGCTAAGGGTATCTTATGAGGTAAATATATAAATACTTGTATACATAAAAACTTATATAAATAAAATTAGTGTAATTTTTTTACCCAAGAGATGTGATCTCCAGCACTTCGTCTTAGTCTTGAATGAAGATGTTGTTCTAGACAATAAAGGAAAACTAATTTCATGCTAATGATATCTTATGAAACGAATTTATAAATACTTGTACACATAAAATACTTATATGCATGCAAAATTCAATAAATAAATTAATATAAAAGATTATAAAAAGAATTATTTCATTCATTTATTTTATTTTACTATGTTCACACAAGATCATATATTACTAGTATTTTTTTTTTTAAACTGTGCAATTTTTGTATACCTCTATTAAAAATTGAAAACCCGCATAATATTTAATAACAATGATATTCATAATAAAAGACCATAGTTAAGAATGACCCGTACGCGTCAAGTTATGATTATCTGTGATTATGATGACAATAACGAAAGCATCATCTAAATAAAACTTTTTCATGATTAGACAAACCCTAATGGGCGACCTTACCTATCATATAATGAGAAAAAGGTTAAGAGAAAATGCGTGGATGATTAAACGTAACAAAATTTTGTTTTCTCCAATTGAGGAAATTCCATTCAGACACACAAACCTACCATTTCGCAACTATGAATATTTAATTAGGCATAATTTTGAGGCCAAAATTTACTACTGAATCTAGTGGGACGACTTTGTTTGTTGTAAGAACAGGGCGAGGTGACTTTTTCTGAGTTTACGCGTGAGTGGTAGGCAATGTACATTGTCGTGTCTAATGAACATTCTGTAGAGTTTTGATGAAAATGATGGTTCCATTTTTGTTAGATAACATAAACAGAGGATATCTAAAGTTGTGGTTGTAACGAGGAGATAACGTTGTTGGGGAGCATAGCAGAGTCATGGATGGAGATATGTGTTGGAGAAAAGGTTGTGTTTGAATGGCCTACTACCTTAATAATGTTTTACTTTACTCCATATTTTATGGTTTTTCTTGGAGATACTATCATCTACCACACTGTTTTTCATGCTAATTGCCCATAATATGCCAAGACTGCAACTTTGCCATTTGCACTTTCTTTGTCCGCAGCCTTAATGGAATTTACGAGTCAACCATCTTCTGAATTTCGGGCTTAGCGTTTAAATTATTGTATAATGAAAATGACTCCTACACACCCAAGATTTGGTGCCGACTTCACTCCTTTCATTTTTTTTTTGTTAATAGTCATTAAATCTCATTATTAGGTTAAAAAATCATAGTGATTGAGAAGAACAATAATTCTCTTAAAGTTACTTCACTTTGTGGCCTCTTTTGACACTAAAAGACATTCGTTGAGGATTATAAGAGGAAGTGTTTGTAAAACTTCTGAACTTCAAAGTGAAAACCTTGTTGAAAATCGAATTCCTATGTATGGCTGTTTTGTTTTATGTTTAACATTCTGAGAATGGATGGAAAGCATAGTGGCTCAAACCAGAAGTTTCATCATTACTGCCTCAAATTTTGTTTTATGTCTGACTTTCTGGCTTCTTATGAGCATGTTCCTGTCATCAATTGGCTTATTTTTAATCCTGTATTCTTGTGAGTTGTTATCAAGCACAGGTTGATCATGATCTAAATATTCTCTTCGTTTTTAATGCCATATGGGTATGAGTTAGGTTGAAGAACATTCAATTGAAACAATCAAAGATGGAGTGCAACCTTGTATTATTTTTCTGTACGGAGATTAGAAAGCTGAAGTTCTTTTTTTCCATTTAATTAATAATTGTTTCAATTATTAGTTTATGTAATAAATGCTGAGTTTAACATGTTCATTATTTCTTGATAATAATAGTAATAGTAATAACTATAATAGAGAATTTGAGACCCAGAATATATAAAAACTGACAGTTATAAATGAAACAAACAAAAAATTTCACATCAGGCCTATTTTTGTCATTGCATTCATATAATTAAACATTAATTAACAAAATTTAATTCGTTAACAGTATAAAATATTTATATTATTTAAACATACTTTCACGTCATCACGTTAGAAAAACTAAGGTAACTAACTATGTATAAGCACTAGAATTCTAAAGGCAAATGATATATAACAAGAATTATTGTATAAATTACTATTTTTGTTGTATTATATATTAGAAGAGACTCAAGGCTATTGCTATGTGCCATATTGCACTTTTATGTCCGTGATTCCCGTGATATTGTCCATGATTTTATGAAAAAAACATCAATAATCAGAATTAGTTAATGAATATTAAAGTGTTCAACCCTCAAACCTTTTCTTATATTTTATAAATAAATGACAGTAAGCATATTTAATATAATAAAAACTATAAAAGAAATTAATAACAATTTACTATTTAATCGACAAAATTTCGTAAAACAAAAATTGGAAGAATATTTGGAACTCGTTGTTCAAAAGTATTAAATTGATCATCAAGCTGAATATGTTTACACCAATTGATATAATTTAATGGGCTTTTAAATTTTTAAAGTATTTTTTTTTACTAATTTTGATACATAAAAAAAAAATACTAAAATTAGTTATCATACACTAATCTTATCATATGTATACAATTATGCCATTCAACATAATTGAGGATGTGATACTATAATATTTTCGAGCAATATATGTCTGAATCGAAATTCTTTGTTAGCCTTTTTAGCATTGTTATTTCCTGATACAAAAATATATTGATATTGATTTAATATATTTTGAATTATCAAAATTAATATTTATCAATGTATTTTTAAGACAACATAAAAAAAATCAAACTAAATCCAAATTCGTAATATCCTTGTTAAGTACGATAAAGATATTGTAAACCCTCTTTGTAATAATTTTTAATAGAATATAAGCTAAAGAATTAACATAAGTTAAATTAAAAGTTAAATAATTAAAAGGTCTCGAAGAAGTTAAACCAAAACAAAACTATTAATCTCTTGTTTAAAATCTTATTCCATTATGATATATAATTGAGTGAGTATATTTATAGGTGCGAAAGTTTCGGCTTTGAACATTGATCATGTGGTAGAAAATCTATCGATAAATTCTTGATAATGATGTTGTTTTGAAAATTCATTAGTAATTGAAATTTTGAAAATCTGTCAATAAATAATTCAATATTTTTTTTAAATTTGTGGGTAATTCAAATTTTTAAAATATGTTGATAATTTCGCTGATAAAATAGATATCAATTTTCTGGTTGAATTTGATGAAATATTTGTTATAAACTAATTAAAGATGAATGAGAAGAAGAAGAGATGAAGAAAAAAAGAAAAAAAAAGTAGGAGGAGGAAGGAGAGGAGCGTGGGAGGAGAAAGAGGAAAATGATGTAGTGGTGAGGACAACAATCTTGTAGGTCACACAAAGGAGGAGGAGAAATAAAAAGAGAAAGAAAAGGAGGAAGAGGAGCAGAAGGAGAAAGATGAATGATAAGAGGAGGAAAAGTGGAAGGCAACAAACGCAATAACAACAACGATAATAGACGTGGCAACAATGACAATAAAGAGGAGGAAGAAGAAAAAAAAATGAAGATAAAGAAAAAAAACTAAATTGTGATATCTAACGGTTGTCAAAATTGGTTGATAAAACTGTCAATAAAATTTATTATTGTGAAATATCAAGTTAGAAGTAATATCAATTCTTTATAGAAATTTGATTCATGCCTTATTAGTATCAGAGTGAATCTCGTTATATGATGAGGTCTGATGAGGTCAACCTCTTCCTCAAACCAAGCCAAGAAAGCTCAACCAGAAACTTGTTGATATGATATGACAACATCAGATGGTACACTTTAAATTTTCTTAGTGAATCTTATTCTTCAACCATGAAAAAAATAAGATTGATAAGAAACAAAGCCTCAATCCTTTGAGAGGTAATCATCAATTTCTTTTACAAAGACAAAATACTGAGGTGGTAAAAATAAAGTTCGTAAAAGTTTATACAAAATCCTCTGAAAGTTAATTCTCAGATCTTTTACAAAATTCAAGGAAAAAATTCGGTTATATGAAATTATCTCATACTCAAATCACTCAATTTGATATAAAATATAATTATTCAGATACAAACAATTGCTTATCATAAATATATTATAAATTATATTTAATTACAAATGTATTTTCATAAGTATATTGAGTTAGAAGATGCACACAAGCCAAATTTTTACAAAATTCGAGAGAAAATTCACTTACAAGAAATTATCTCATACTCAAATTGATACAAAATATAATTATTTGCTTATAACCAACTACTTGTCATAAATATATTATAATTATATTTAATTACAATTGTGTTTTCAAAAGTATATTGGAGTTAGATTTGTATACTATAAAAGCCATTTTTATAAAATTCAAGGGAAAATTCACTTACAATAAATTATTTCATACTCAAATCAATACAAAATATAATTTTTCAGTTATAATTTATGATGCACGAATACGATACGTGCATCAGATATGACAACATATTTATTTTGAAAATAATAATATGTGATACGTGATATATGTGATATATGTATATTAAAAAACATAAAAAATATTTAAAATATGATAAATATTTGATTATTATAATATATGAATCCAAATTAAAATTACATGTATTAAAAATTGTCAAAATAAAAAATTATAAATTATTATCATTATAAAAATTTTACTATTTTATATTTTAAATATTTTTTCGATAAATATTTTAAAACATCCTACATATATACAGATATAAATTGAAGAAGAATCGTTATATAACGATTATAACCAACTACTTATCATAAATATATAATACATTATATTTAATTATAATTGTGTTTTCAAAAGTGTATCGGAATTAGATGGGGACACTGGATAAGCCAATTTTTTTTTTTTAAAACAATTCAATGTACGAGAAATATATTGCTATTTTGTACACCATACAAACAAACTTATCATAATTTGGTCAGAGTGGATATGCCGCAAGGACAAAACTTCATATGGTATCTGCTTCATGCTCACACTAATTTAACATTGGAGATTTATATCACAATTCGTTATATCAGGTAAGAATTTTTCTAATATTTAGATTATGTTAAGTGGCATACTTTTTAATATTTATTTACATTTTTTAGTTTAATACAAGAATTTTATAAGCGATACATTTTAATAAGTCTTATTTGTATGGTAACATTTCAAACTTAAAATATAAGCTTTTATTTTCATAATATAAATTTATATTTAAATTTTATATCACGTTTAATTGAATTGTGTTATAATATTTAGATTTTAAACTGATAATTTAGTTATAACCTATGCTTTAAAGATATATCCGATTATAAATCATTTCACTACTTTGTTTATATTATTATATTTAAAAGAGATACAGTAATTGTTAAGTATATGGCATGATATTTTTTTAAGAAAATTTTAATCTTTAATAAATTTTTTTATTTAATAAATAAATAATTAAATAATTTTTTTTATTATAAAATGATTAAATATTTGTTGTTTTAGAAATTAACCCTTATTAATTTTTTTTTTAAAAATATATTTTTAAATTGCATTATTTAAAAAAAATTAATATCATTTTTAATAAATTATATCAATGGACCTCTTGTAATCATGTCAGTCAAAAGGTATAAAATTAGTTTTGTAATATTTGATAAAGTTATATTAATGTAATTTGATTTATACATAATATTATTATTATTATTATTATTATTATTATTATTACTTTCTAACAACTAAAATTTATTATTAATATATTTTTAAAATAATTATATTATGAATATCGATAAATTTATAATACTTGACAACTTGTAATCAGGCCAGTCCATGTAGATATATTATGTGAATATCGATAAATTTAATAACACTTTTCTGTTTAGAGTGTTAATGTAGATATATTATTCATCATTTTCCAAAAACTTAAACAAGTGTGTGATGGTTCATGAACCTCTTGTAATCAGGTCAGTCCAAAGGTTTGTATTTTGAGGGTTCAGTCTTGCACATGATCAGAAACAGCATCTTCAAACTTCACCTGCACTGTTACTGTTAATCACATTTATTTGAGATAAAAAAAAAAAAAAAAACCTTCATAGATCGATGAACATCATCAACTCCAGTGTCCATAATTGGACAAAGAAATTTTACTTAAACAACAAGCCTCATGGATCGGCTGACATGTGTGTACACAGTTTTATAGCGATTCCTCAGGAACACAACTTTCAAATAAGTTAGTTCCTAATATGCATATTAACTGTAATTTCGTATCTTGTTGGACGACAGGAGTTGAGTTGGAAGAGACAAGTACAGAGTAATAAGAACAACCCTAGCTCGTGTAATAATTCATTTTCAATAATCTATCAAAAATGACAAAAACCTGCAAATATATTATCCATTGTAAAAGCTAATCAATCTATTTTGAAATTTCGGAAACGAGTATACGTGAAATGATTTCATGGAGTTGACAACTAACCACACTGCAAATCGGTATATAGCTCCAAACTAGATATTATACAATATTATATTCCTTCGTCCCTGCTGACCCAATGCCAGCTTGTACAATTTTCATCCAAACCTCACTCACATCATCACGTGGGCCTCCAAATAAGCCTAATTATTTTAAACCTAAAAATTCAAACACACTCTCCGATCTCACCCTATAAAACCCCATTCATTCCTCTCCAATCTCACACACCAAACCAAACCACAGTGTTGTAAGAGTGAAGAACTTGTAACAGCAGTGTGAAATGGCTTCAAAGGTTGCTCTTGTGTTGTGTCTGAACATCTTGTTTTTCAGTGTGGTAAGCTGCACATACGTGCCATGCAACCCACCACCGAAAGCTCCGAAACACCCACCATACACACCTGTGCCAAAGCCACCTTCCACAAACTATGGGACTTGCCCTGCAGACACCCTTAAGTTTGGTGTGTGCGCTGATGTGTTGGGTTTGATCGGCGTGCAGCTTGGGAAGCCACCAAAGACGCCGTGCTGCGAACTCATCCACGGCCTCGCCGATCTTGAAGCCGCCGTCTGTCTCTGCACCGCTCTCAAAGCTAACATCTTGGGCATCAACCTCAATGTTCCCGTCAAGTTGAACTTGCTCCTCAACTACTGCGGAAAGAAAACTCCTAAGGGTTTCCTCTGCAATTAAACAAACACTTTCATAAACTTAATCACCATGTCCTAAGCTTTTCTGTTTTGCTATATTCGTTATTCATCACTATTCTGTGTACTTAGTGTTCCCTCTCTGCTGCTATTGCCATTTACCTAACGAACACTTCGTTCGTACTACTGGTTTTGGCTATTATTATCCTTGTCATGGTTTAAAACTGAAAGACTCCTCCCTGGGTCTTTTTGTTAGCCTCAATAGTTGTTTGTATTCTAAGTGCTATTTCTACCAATAAAATTTCTACATTTAAGCTTATAAGATTAAGTATTCCTCTATCGTTTTTTTTTTTCTTTTCATATATACAAAAGAAAGAGACGGCGCGTGGTTTTGTTGTTCTTAATTTAATCGTCTTTTTCTTTTCTAAACCGACTGCATATAGAAAGATTGAGATGGGAGCTTTTCAATAATCTTTCGCATAAAAAGAGAGCAAAAGAGTACAGAAGGAAAAGAACAAAGTAGAAGATTTTCACTTTCTTTCACCTGTGAAATTATTATGGCAAATGATATGACGGAACTGATTTGCCACTTTAGTGTTTCAAGTAGGTAAATTATGGATTATAAAAGCTGAATAAGTTTTTCTAACCTTTGTGTTGGAACATGATTGAGACTCTTGGTGGGCAAGCTCAATCATAATTGATTTATGTTTTGGAATTTTGTTTCTAAAATTGTCATTTGCCACAACCTGCTTCACCTTGTTATGTATGTGTATATTCATCACATCCCGACATATTACACGTATAACAATTATGAGAGTTTATAATATTTACAGTCGCAGTAAGTATACTACTTTATGAGTAATGTATACGTTTCAAAATGGAAATATTCGTTGAAAATAAGGGCATCTTTTCCTTCAGAAAATAAGCGCGGAAGATCCTAGGAGAAAGAATTTTTGTCCTATACTATACCTTGTAAATAATTGGATGAAATATTGTAAATGTTCCAATAAAGTCCCATCGAATTTGTTATTGAAGGGAGGAAAATATAATGGTTGCAAGATTTAATGTTTAATTATGATTGAAGTACGAGGGAGTCAATTGATAAAATAATTATACATAATATTAAAAACTAAAGGTATAACATGATTTTCTACATTCTTAACATTTAAAGTTCGAACAAAAAGTTCAAATATAACTTTCATAACTCTCAAAGTTTTTTAACCATAAATATCACAATTATTAACATTAACATTTAGAATAAGATAGAAAAATGACAAGTGCCGATTTTGTCCTTTTAAGAAAAAGTCAATTTGATGCTGTATTAATCACTTTTCATGAATCCGTATTGTGAACATTTTTTTAATGGTTTAACTAGTTTTTTTGCATAGTATTTTTTTTTTGGGCGGTTTTCTTAAATTGATTCTATGGTTTATTTTTGTTTTTAGTTCGACCAATTGGTTTTTCAAAAATATTGTTTTGATGCTATTTTATTATTTTAAAGATAAATTAAACAAATTAAGTATTGAGTGTAGATGGCCAACGGATTGGAACATTCAAGTGTTCCTTATTGTATATATTATTTTTTATTGATAAAAGAAATAAAGTATTCAATGTAGATAGTACCCGTTATTCTTCTCATAAATTTACAATAATTCACCATAATTTCACTATAATAGCCATTCAATTACTATACTGTTGAATGTTTTTCCAATATAACTTTTATAACCAACTTTCGTGAGAAGTGCCTAAATGTGTGGAGAAGACACGTAAATAATTTTTTTATCAGCGAAAAACTTACTGCTGTTTCGGCTTTCTCGACAAAAACATTCAACAATATAGTAATTGAATGGTTATTATAGTGAACTTAAGGTGAATTATTGTATATTTATGAGAAGAACAATGGGTACAATCAACATTGAATGTTTATAAGAATATATATATATATATATATATATATATATATATATATATATATATATATATATATATATATATATATATAGGTTTAATTATATTTAAGTTTCTGAAAAACTTTGACAACTTTGGCTTGAGTCTTTGATATTTTTTTGTTGTCCATTAAGTACTAAAAAAAATTCTTTTTTAAATTGAAGTTCTTGTGATTGACTTTTTCTGTTAATGGAAAAATGTAATTATTATCTAGTCATGTCATCTTGTTATCCTGTCATTACATGTCATTTTATGATTTTATTATTTTGAAATCTTATAATTTATGATTTTATAATTGTTCAATTTTATATTTTTATTATTTTAATTTAAAATTGTATAATTATAAAATTATGATTTTATTATTTGAATTATATCATAATTTTATACTTTATAAAATCATAATAATTATTTTTTGAAAAATTCTTATAAACTTATACTTCTATTGGAATTTTTCGATTTATCTGACATATGAGAAAATATAATTAACATGTTTAAGTTTTCAAAGAATATTTCTAAAAAATAAGGATTTTAAAAGCATACATTTAGGTTAGTCTCTAATTTAGTGATTATAAGAAACTCCTGGTAGCACGTAAACCTAAAGTTTAAATTTCTAGTTAAAATAAAACTCTTAATTCATAAAAATATCATGTAGTTAATAAATTTTTCAATAAAATTAATACATTACTTCTTATACACATAAAATTCATACAAACTTTCTCACATAATACTTTTATTTAACTAAATAGATTTAGTTGTTCTTGAGAGAGAGAAAATCTTGCATTAAACCCTTGGACAATTATAATTTTATTATTTTAATTTAAAATTGTATAATTATAAAATAATTTTGGTTTAATCACACGGAAGGTCCCCGTTTTCGTTACAAAATCTACAATTGGGTCCTCAACTTCAAAGTTATCTTAATTGGGTCATATTTTTTGAAAATTTGTTCCAATTTGGTCCTTTTCGTTAAAGTATCATTGACAACGTTAAGTGTGTGCCACGTGTCAACTCGTGGTTTTTTTAATTTTTTTTCTTGAAAAAACAGTTAACACGTGTCAAATTAAGGTTTTGTCATGTGTCAGCTTGTGATTTTTTAACCTTTTTTAATTTTTTTTTAATTTTTTTAATTTTTAAATTAAAAAAAATGTCACGTGTCAAAATATGATTCTGTCATGAGTCAATTAATTATGTGAAAAATTTCGATTTGACAAGTAACATTACAATATAAGAACCATGTGAGTCATTTAATAGCCGCATCACCATATTAATAGAAAAAGTTAAGTGTGAAAATTTAATTGAAAAAACTAAATTTTATTGAGTATTATCGAGAATTTATAACATAATTAATATATATATATATAATCCATGAACTCAAAATGAATAAGAAAAATCTGGACAACGTAATTGTTATGTAAATAGAGAAAAATAAGGAAAAGAAAGTTAGTTTGGTGAAAAAAGAAGTTGGAGGAAAGAGTATTCGGTAGTATTCCTGAATTCCTTTACTAAGAAAAAAGTTAATATATAAATTAATAAAGATGTTCGTAGGTTAGGTTGGGTAAAATATGGGCATGAATGTTTCCAAATCAAAAAGAAAATACCGAGTTGAGTTAGAATTTTGCATATTTTATTTTATCTTAAAATCTAATCCAATCTAACTCACTCTTAGATAAATTAGATTGGGTTGAGTTCATTGGATCACTATTTTGAAAACTTTTTTCTCAAAAGTTGTAATTTTCAAATAATAACCTAATTAAAAAATAACATAATATTGACAAAAGTTAATTCATTGCTTCAAGTCAAGAATTCAAGTCATTACTAATTTGTTCATATATACTAAATCAAACACAACCCAATTTTTCTTTGACAAAAGTATCGAATTATTAAAAGGCATAATCATTTGGTTCATATGTTGAATAAAGACTATGAGCGATGAAAGAAAGTACAGTGTTACTTCACTTTTTTGTAGCTGAAAAGTTTGGGCCATAATATCTGTAATGTTATTAGTATAAATATTGATATAGATATAGAAAGTAATTAATTTATACGACAAAAATAATTAATTACTATATTAACAAATTTAGATATCAATTTATAAATTAAAAGTTATTGATAATTAAAATAGTTTTTTAATAAGTTATAGTAAATTGGATTTTATTAGTCATGAACATTAGTTATCAAGACTTTAGTTACTAATAAAATTTGTCTTTAAATTTGTTTTTAAATTGGTCACTAATGAAACAAATTTAGAGATCAATTTTTTTAGTAGATAGAATCTTGGTAACTAATGTTAGTGAACAATTTAAAAACTAATTCAATATAATAATTAATTTAAAGACCAATTTTGAAATTATTTTAGTTACCAATAATAAATTAGTCACTATAGTGACTAATTATTTTGTATCCTTAAAATTAGTCACTAATAAAATATTTTATTGGAATGGTTAGAGTTGAAATTGGAAAATAGACAATAAACTTAATTGAAAAAGATTGTTAACAAATGAACATCACATCTTTTTCCTCCTATGTATATGAGTTGAAAGGATCTAATCGTTCTTATTTAATATATTTGTTCTCACTAAAAAAAGTAAAATAACTTAAATTAAGTTTGTTTGAGTTGAATTGAAATTAATTCCATGATAAATTCAACTCAATCTAATTAAATTAAATTGAATTGGGTCGAAGTGAATTATCCTGTGGGTAACTCGATCCAATGAACATTTCTATTAAGTAATATTAGAGATAAAATAACTTTAATTGTAATTTGAATTTTTACATTTTACAAAATAATAACTTTTTGAATTCTTAATTATTTTAGCGCAAGGTAATTCTTTAATTCTTAATCCTTCGTAAGTTTCTTCAATTTTCAATTCAACATATATTTTTGTTACTTTAAATCTGACAAGATATTAGTAAAAATAAGATACATACATAATTATCGTAACATTTTCATCAGATTTAGAATAAGGCTGAATTATAGTTTAAGTTTCTCGGTCTCTAATAAATTTGAGAACTTTCAATTGACTTCCTATTAAATTTTGATGGTCTATTGAATTCTTAAAGTTTTAAAAAATTTTAATTGAGTCCATACAATTACATATGAAAATTTTCAATTGAGTCTATATATTTAAACATGACAATTCACTTTGTAATGTGACATTTATTTTGCAATGTTACCCTCCATTAATGTCGCTATATAATATCTTGTTATAAAAGACTTGATGACCGAGAAATCTTTCCCCATAAAAATATTTAAGGTGTTTTCCTTCATAAATGTTGTCACATAATATTTCGGTGCAAAAGACCCTAATGATGACACCTTTCCCAAACATTTATGGTATTTAACAAAAGTTGTTTTTAAATTTAATTAAATTTATAAAATTAAAAGTAAAAATAAAAAAATATATAAAACATATAACTCTAAATGATGAAAATTAAATAATAAAATTAAAAATATATAAAATTACAAAAATCAACAAATTATAAAATTATAAAAATATATAATTTGATAATAGTGAAATTATAAAATGTACAAATATGAAATTATAAAATTATAAAACTAGTTACCAAATTATAAACAGAAATTGTGAAATTGTAAAATTAGGTGAAAATACAAAATTATCAAATTGTAAATTTTTTAATTTTATTAATTTTCTAGTTTTATATTTCATAATTTTTTAATTTATAATTTTATAGTTTTATAATTTTATAGTTGTATAATTTTATAATTTAATAGTTGTATAATTTTATAGTTTTATAATTTTATAATTTTATAATTTTATAATTTTAAAGTTTTATAATTTTATAATTTTTATTTTTTTCTTAATTTTTTTGTAATTTTTATTGTTTTAATTTTATGATTTTATAAAATTTTTGATATAAATTACAATTTATAATTTTATAATTTCATAATTTAACAGTTTTTAACTAGTTCTATAATTATATAATTTTATAATTTTAAATTTTATGATTTTGTAATTATGAAATTATATATTTTTATAATTTTGTATTTTGTTAATTTTGTTAATTTTATATTTTTTAAATTTTTAAATTTTTAAATTTTGTTTTCATAATTTTACTGTTACATGTTTTATATTTTTGTAAATTTGTATTATTTTACTTTTTTAAAATTTTAAAATTTTAATTAAATTTAAAAATATTTTTTGTTAAATACCGTAAATATTTGGAAATATTTGATAGGTCTCTTCAAATAAAATATTATGGGGAGTGATAATGCAAGATAATTGTGACATTACAAAATTAACAGTCACACCTAATTGTAGGAACTCGATTGAAAACTTTTAAAATTTTAAGGATTCAATATACTACAAAAAATTATTAAGAACTTAATTAAAAGTAACTAAATTGATCATAGACGGAAAAATATATTTTAAAACCAACTAAAAATAATATTGATCTTAGTTTGACAGTGATTCAATATATTTTAAAACTAAAAATATATACAAGATTACAAATATATAAATTTTAAGGAATAAAAATTCTAGAAAAAAAAAATCGAGAGACCTTTATATAATTAAAAAATGAGAGATCCAAAATTTTTAAAAATTAATTTACAAAAACTTGTTTTATAAATGTTGTGAAAAGAAAGATAATAGATAAAATTCATAAATTATAGTTAAATGGTTAAGGAAGAAAATGTTAAGAAAGAAAACACAACAAATTAATGTGAGTAATTAAATTGTTAATAAATTTCAACTATGTCCAAGATATACATTTTTCTAGGAAACAATTGCCTTCAAATAGATTCGGAGTCATTAAATTTTAAATTTTTAAAAAACTATGAAAGATAAAAGGTAGAGACGTGTCACAGAAGAGGAGATCAAGTCAATCGAGAAAAATGACACTTTTGGAAATTAACAACCCTTTCCAAAGGTCATGAAGCGATTAGAGGAAAACGAGTATACAATGGTAAGCGGAATGCTATTAGAAAAGTGAAAAAATACAAAGCATGAGTTGTTGTAAAAGACTACAAGTCTACACAAGCACTGATAAAGAATATGGTATTTCATGATTGAAGCAAGCATATAAACAAGAGATATCATTTCATTAGAGAATTTATTTACAGAAAGGAAGTGGAGCTCAGATATGTCAAGTCACAAAATAAAGTTAGAGATATCTTCCTTAAATCACTAAAGTTTAAAGAGTTTCAAAGGCTAAAAGCAAAAATTGTTGTGGAGAAGAACATTTCAAATTAAGGAGGAGAATTCTTATTATAATTTAAAATAAGGAAAAGTCTAAAATGTCTTTTGAGTTTCCTAAGTAAGGTCTAGAAAATGTATAAAGTTTGTAATTAAGAAGGGCTTAGAAAATTTTCTATTGGAGCTTTAATTAGAGAATCTCCATGAAGAGAGTTTAGATTTCTCCATCAATACCTATAAATACCTCATTAATTATTTTTAAGCAAAGAAATTTGAGTTATTTTTTTTTAATTCTCACATCTTTCTCTAACACAACTTGACTTATGATACGGCCGGCCCAGGTCGATAGCCGAGACAGGTCAAGCCATGCCCATGGTCGAGACGGGCCAGCATGTGCTGATGGTTGAGACGAGCTGATGGTCGAGACGATCCAGGTCGGGTCCACGAGTGAGTAGGGTCGAACCCACAAGTTTGACCTAAATTAAAAGTTTATGGTATATTTAAAAACTAATAATATATTTTTCATATTTAAAGAGAAAATTCATGAGCCAACCCTAACCCACAAGACTTTTGTGAACTTTTTGATCCCATGAACTTTTTAATTTAAAACTTTTTGTCCTTGTAGACTTTTTTTGCCTCAATCCATATGTCCTATAGATTAGACTAAATTGACGACTCTATACGGTCTACAGCATTAGTCAATCTAGAAACCTTAACAAAATTTTTACCATGATAATTTTCACAATACATCTTCTAAATTTTTATTTTTTAATATTTATGTTAAAATTAATTTTAGTTATTAAAAAGTGCATTATTTTTTTAACTGTGGCCAAACCTTGAAAATTTCATAAGAGTTAACATATGCGTGAAATGATTTTACTTCGGAACTAACCACATTGCAAATGCACATGAGATTCCATAGTTAATATTATTAATTATATTCCTTATTCAATGATGACCCGATGCCAGTGTGTCCAATTTCCTCCCAATGGGTTCACTCACATGGGCCTCCAAATAAGCCTAATTATTTTAAACCTTAAAATTGAAAGACACTCACCAATCTCACCCTATAAAAACCCCACTCCTTCCTCTCCAATCTCACGCACCAAACCAAACCAAAGCAAGAGTGGTAACAGTGTTGCAAGAGTGAAGAACTTGTAACAGCAGTGTGAAATGGCTTCAAAGGTTGCTCTTGTGTTGTGTCTGAACATCTTGTTTTTCAGTGTGGTAAGCTGCACATACGTGCCATGCAACCCACCACCGAAAGCTCCGAAACACCCACCATACACACCTGTGCCAAAGCCACCTTCCACAAACTATGGGACTTGCCCTGCAGACACCCTTAAGTTTGGTGTGTGCGCTGATGTGTTGGGTTTGATCGGCGTGCAGCTTGGGAAGCCACCGAAGACGCCGTGCTGCGAACTCATCCACGGCCTCGCCGATCTTGAAGCCGCCGTCTGCCTCTGCACCGCTCTCAAAGCTAACATCTTGGGCATCAACCTCAATGTTCCCGTCAAGCTCAACTTGCTCCTCAACTACTGTGGAAAGAAAACTCCTAAGGATTTCCTCTGCAACTAAACAAACACTTTCATAAACTTAAATCACCATGTCCTAAGCTTCTCTATTTTGCTATATTCGTTATTCATCACTATTCTGTGTACTTAGTGTTCCCTCTGCTGCTTGAAATTTGGCCAACGAACATTTCGTTCGTACTAGGTTTTTGCTGTTATTATCTTTGTCATGATTGAAATGAAAGACTCCCTGGGAAGTCCCTTTGTATTGTATGTGAAATTTCTACCAATAAAATTTTTATATTTTAGCTGATAAGATACATTGTTTCCTCTGTCACTCTTTTATTCTCATCGTTAGGAATCCAAGTGTGATTCTAAGTTCCACATCGGTTAGAATTGAGAAAGTGGAGCACTATATAAGAATAAAGACCCATAAACCCATTGCCTTAAGGTTTTGGGTTGAGAATGGTGTCAGTGTCTTATATGGTTAGACTCCAATCTCATTGGTGTTGTTCTCCCTATGAAACCTCCTCCTTGTAAACCTGACGCTCTTCTTTCTTAATTTTCATTTGAGTGTGGATCGGTTGTAGAACTCTAATGAAGTGACAGATCGTGTGTTGGGTAATAAAATTAAGTTTTAATACATATTTTCTCTTCTACATGGAATCCTTATTAGAAAGATGGAAACGGAAGGTTTTCAATAATCTTTCGCACAGAAAAAAAGAGATAGCAAGAGTACTGCAGTTAGAAAAGAAAGAAGAGCTTTTTTCGCTTTGATTGAAGCTAAACAGAACTATGATATTTGTGACTTTTTCTAGAGAAGCAAATAAGGTTATGATGAAGAGGGAAAATGTTACAGCACAAGATGTGTCCAACTTGGATTTCTCACTCTATCTTTTTTGAATATTGATTTATAACTTTTTTTTTTGGGAGAAAAAAAATTGAATTGTTAGCTGAATAAGTGTTTTAAAGTAGAAAAATGGTGAAAGGCAGAAAGTAAATGTGATATGTATAGGTGATTGAACGTGGTCGACACTGTGTGTGGAAGCTCAATTATTATTTGTTTGTTGGTTTTGGAATTTTGTTCCTGAAATTGTCATTTGCCACTTGCCACTTGCTTGACCTTGAAATATGTACAGTGATATTCATAAGCGAGCAAGACATGGTGAATATATATATTATATAACACTGAATTATATTCTTCTAGGTTAAGGTTTGAATAAATCCTTAGTCACACCACTTTGTTAAGTGAAAGATAAAAATATGAATGAAGCTTAATCATATAAATAAAATGTATAGTTTTTCTTCTTTCTTTATCAGCAATAAAATTTATCTTTCTATAATGTATATAACGCAAAATAAAATGTATAGTTATGATTAAAATTAATGAAATAATATAAACTGTATATCTTTCTATAATTAATTCCCCTCACCTCTCCCACTTCTAGTACACATACCCTCAGTTAGTCATAGTAGAAGTAAGTTGTTATGATTTGCAAACTTTAGATGCAGTATTACGAGTTTGACTCAAACTTCCTAATCATATTAGAAAAAAATATTAATTTATAATGGATTTTTCGGGTGTGTCCATAGTACGAATCCAAATTCCCTTAGTCCACCTTGATAATTATTGAAACCAATTTTCTGTTTGATCTTCGTACATTTATAACTTTTATTACTTGAAAGAATGAAAGAATAAGTTATATTTAAAGAGCACATAACTCTAATTTCTATATCATTTATTTTTTATTAACCATCTCTTGTCGTCATTTCTAACTCATCATAAATTTCAAAAATTAACTTTACAGTTTTAAAAATTTTAAATATGTGGAAAAGTTAAATTTTACAAAAGCAATATTTTCAATTACATTTTAAACTAATAGTCTTTACAAAATAATACATACTTATTGATAATACAACATATTTTTTATACTAGCACGTAATAAAAACAATTGTCGTATTTTATAACTTTCGTTAAATCTAACTCAATCCAAAAAATTGATGTGTAAAATAAAGTTTACATATTATATATATATATATATATATATATATATATATATATATATATTATTTTTATTTTATTTATAATCAATCAATATGAGACTTTCAATAAATTATTAAATTAAATATTTAAACATGAAAAATAAATCATATAAAATTTAGAGTTAATATTTTTTAAATATAAATTATTTGATCGCAGAATAAATATGTAAAAATTGACCTGAAAAAAAATATCTAATAATTACTACAATGTGTTTTATTATATATGTATATAAATATATATAATATTTCATTTAATTGAATATTAACAACCTGTCAAAATATACAAATTTAAACATTGACATATATGGCTGAAAATACTAACAAATGATAATTTTGAAAAAATAAATACTTCCTTTCTTTAAAACTTAAAATGATACGATAACACAATGCCTACGAATGCAAAGTTGACCAACCTCTTTACACGTAGTGAGCAGTCTTAAATTGCGTGCACCGTATTTATTACATGATAAAATGATGATGCGGTAAATAAAGAAAAATAAATTATAGTAGCAAACTATACTAGTCGGAAATTGTTATCGGAGTCGTCCATAAAGAAGTTACGAGAAGGATTACAAAGATGTGTAATTTAATTTATAATAAAAAAATCCATTTGTTATTTATTCTCTTATTTATATTTGTACCTGTTTAAAAAATATTTGTACGTATTTTAAAATTAGTGAGTGACCACGGATACCACAAATATTTAAAAAAATATATTTTATAAATATTTAAAATTAAATTTAAATAAAATTAAAAAAATTATAAATTAAATATAAATTTAATTTAATTTAATTTAATAAAATATAAATTTTAATTTACTTTTAATTAAATTTAACTTAATAAAACATAATTTTAATTTTAATTTTAATTTTTTACGGTAATGGAAACCCATAGGTACGAATAGTATAATATTTGTACTCGATCCATTTATAAGCGGGTATTAAAATACCCGTTATCCGCTACTTGTGAATAACAAATACTTGCAGGTATCAACTATCCATCATGAATTTTATTTATGAATACCCACCAATACAAATATTTTTTGTCATCCCTAAACAAATGGTAGTAGTGACTCTTAACTTGCGTCAACACTTCCAACTTTTGTGTCTTTTCTTTATTTGATAATTAAATTCTGATAATTTAATTATGATATTTTTATAATTATATTTTGATAGTTTTTTTTTTATAATTTGAGATATCAATCTTTAAGTGATTCAGAAATATTGAAAAATAAAAAGTAAAAAAATATTTGAAAAATATTATATTATATTAGATTATAAGAAGAAATTGTCAAGATTATATTATGAAAAAATGATTTTTCTTTGAAAAATCAATATACAAATTCGTATGATTAAACTTTTTTCTTATAATATGTTATTATTCTTAATGATTAGCATTGTATTATATATATATATATATATATATATATATATATATATTTTTAGTTTTTTGTTGATAAATTTATAATTTTTGTTAGGATCATGTTGATAGGTGTTTTTGTTTAAGAATAATTAATATAAAACTTTACAACAAATTCATATTAATTATGATATTAAATGAATTTTTACCTTATTTTCTTTTATTTAAAAAATAAAAATATTTATAAATATTATATAATTGTATTCAATATCTTTTTAATATACAAATAAAAAATTAAAAAAATAATTAAATAACTCTATTTTAGTGTTCTAAAATTAAAATATAATTAAGCGTAAAAAATTAAATTAACAAAAATAATATTAAAATACTAAAAAGTTAAAAAAAAAATAAATATAAATTTGAGACTTTATTGAATGAGGAGATATTATTTAAAATTTTCAAAAAATATTTTTATTTTTATAAAATTTATTATATTAATTTATATTATTTTAAGTAATAGAGTTAATTATTTTAATTTTTAATATAAAAATAATAAAATAAATGATTATCAATTATGTGCTTAGAGCACCTATTAACGTTCGCCTTCTTTTTTTTTCAAGTCATTCTCCATCTTACTCGAATATAAATAGACATTTACCACATCACTAGTTAACTTTTTTTTTTCAAGGTTATACTATATAAAATAAATGCAATGGAGAACAAAGGGGATTTTTATATAACAATATCAAAACTAAAAGTAATATCAGTGCATTATATTATATGTTATGAGTGATTTGAATTATGTAACCACAAAAGAAAATTTAGACAAGAAAATAATATAATTTTCTTGCAATTTATGTGTCGTTTATGCTTTAACAATCAGTTTATTATCTATTTTTGAGACATCTAACCTTGATTGAAATCTTTGTTATAAAACAACACTATATAAACAAATTTTACCGCAATTTAAATCAATTTTTATGTTTAATATGAATATAGAAAGCTAATGAGATTTGAAAAGTTATTTGAGCAGCTATGAAGAGAAGGAAGAGAAGTATATGGGATTCTAAAAATATAATTATATTTAGAAATGGGCAAGGGATGATCCGAAACTTTTTAGGATAACACTTTAAAAGCTTAAACGATGAGATATACAAAATACTAAAAGATAATTGTCATATTTTTATGTTAAAAAACACGTATCCTATATGTTCTAAAATAATTCAGAAATAAGTCAAAAATATCTTATATCCACAGTACTGCTATTATATATATATATATATATATA
>Ga0214542_1000450_pt1 | contig 73982 bp, 30 predicted proteins | sample CNSS1metaG_FD_160096 | JGI IMG/M metagenome (GOLD analysis project Ga0214542, IMG submission 160096) | Root nodule microbial communities from cowpea collected in UCLA plant growth center, Los Angeles, California, USA - CNSS1 | ecosystem: Host-associated > Plants > Roots > Nodule | place: USA...
TAGTAGTGTAGATTTAAATTGGGCCATTGTTTGGGCTTTGCTTTCCAATAATACATAAGACATGAAAGGAACATAGGATGGGTTAAAATTGGGCTCGGCCCAATTCTCTTCATACATGGCCAAGATTATCAAGACAAGGAGGCTCCTTTGTTTCATGGTTTGACTAAGGTTGGTCATCACATCTAAAGGCTAAGAATTCTTCTTGTTCTTCAAGCCAAGATCCAAGGGGCGTGATCTTGTCTCCTTCTCCTAGCTTGATCTAAGGGCCAAGATCAAGGACCACTCAATCCAATGGCTCTCCTTTCTCATGTGTAAATGGCTTCATATAAAAGCTAAAATTTCACTCATTTGTAGACACTCTTGAAATTTTATGCAATAGATGCAACTTGAGTTGAGAGCACTCCTCCCTCTATTGCCTTTGAGAGTCACCACTTTCTAGAGATTTCCTCTCTCTACCTCTAGCCACCTTCCTTAGGCTAGCATAGATTAGGAAATCCTATCACCTCTTTTACCTTCCATTGCTTACAAGTGCCTTCCAACTTGCCTCCATTCCTTCATCCATTTCCGCTGCCCATGGAGCTCTTCATACACCTTTGGAGCTCCACCAGCAATCTTTCGAAACCCATCCGTACGAGCCACAATCTCGCACACTCCACTGGACTTCCAAAACTACCAGGCTAAAACCTCGAGTGGTCACGTGTTACCCCAATATAAGTTGCACTCGTAATTGGGCCCCCAACAAAGCATCACATCAAGACCTCCATCCAAAACCGTGTAGAATTCTCCTTGCAGTCCAATTTAGCATCCAAAACCGCCAGACGCCACATACCATGTCACTAGGCACACTCGCGCTCTAGGCTGCTTAGCAGGTACCTCACTTCGCCAGGCACCACACGCCTTCCAAGCCTCTACTAGCTCGCTTCCTCCTAGTGGGATGACCCCTTTTGCCAGGCGCCACACATCCAGTGCTTCCTTGTTTCCCACTTCTGAATTATCAATTCGACATGCATTTTGGCACATTTTTAACAGTTCGTCAAACGTATACTCTTCATGTTTGTTTAATTTAATATCATTAACATGAAATTGCACACCAATCAAAGTCTGAAAATATACTTATTCATCCCCAATCCCACATGAATACTAAATCCGAAAGTCATGCAACGATCCATACAGTTTCTCCCATAGGCAACCTGAAATCTCAAATCATAACACCAATCATATAATTACATACAGAAGTTCAATCCAAACATCACAAAACCACTCAAACCCCAACAAAATAGAAGAAAATTGGGCAAGCCAGTTAGCGTTGCTTGGAGGATTGAACATAGCTACTAGGCAGTTCCTCATAAAACCTAGAAAATTGGGTTCAGGCACATGTGTCTCCTGGCAGGTCTTCATGACCGCCAGACGGTTTCTGGAAAGAAATCTAGAAACACGCACATATCAGAATTTCTTGGCCGAAAGCAGGGTACATAAGTTTTCATACAACACCGAATCATAAACATTAAAATTCAACACGAGAGTCAACTCCCCTACCCTGGATTCCTTGCTCCAAAAACGTTCTAGCTTTCTCCTTGATCTAAGTTATCCTCCCTTTAGTCTCCCACTCTATCGTCCTTCAAACCACTCTCAACTCAGCGTTTCAATGCAGTGTGATGGCTTGTTCCCATTACTTTTCCATCCCTAAATAAATTCAATTAAATTAAAACTAATTAATTTCAAATCCATTCTTTAATTGGTCCTTAATAGCTAATCAACTCCCATTAATCCCTTTATCTGGGTCCAGGTTTGTAAAACCTACATTCAACTCTTCACCTCCTCCTTTCATCACCAAGACAAAAAAAATTATTATGATTTTACTCTAGCCTAAACTGGTCAACTGGTCAACACTAGTCAAAATTGGTCAACACTAGTCAAATCTGGTCAATTTCTGGTCAATTTTGTAAAAATGATTAAATAAGAGGGGCATAATTAGAAATTGTACAGAAATTAAGTTGCTAATTAATTAAATAAAAATAAAAGATTTTAAGCAACCGACAGATAACGCCCAAAGTCTAGTTGAAGCCTATATAAAGAAACTTAAAGGAGCATAAGGGAGACAACTTAAACACTTAGCAACTCTCTGGTTTTGGCAAATACCGCCATCCACTACATCTCTCCTTTTTCCTTTATATTTTCTTTCCTTCATCATATTATTATCATGTATTCCATCAAAGCCATGGAGGGCTAAGCTTTTAGTGTTGATTCCATTGTAATTTCTTAACTGGATTATGAGGTTAGATGAATTAATTTATTTTTTCTTTTGATTATTATTGTGGTTTTTGCTTATCTATTTCCTTTGTTTCTTAATTGAATAGAAAATAATAATTTTAAGTCTACACGCATGCTAATCATATGAGTGAAAAGGTTTTTAAATTCAATTGAGACTTTACTTTGATTTTATTTAGAAACTTTCATTTGATTAAATAAGTTTTTGCCAATAATTGAGACTATACTTTGATTAGAGGTAATTACTTTAACTAAAATTAGTCAAGACTTTACTTTGATTAATTAAGTTTTCTATTTGGTGAGGAAACAAAAGAATAGACATGATTAGGCATAGTAAAATTTAATTAAGAATGTACTTTGGTTGAATTTACTATGGATAATCTAAAAATTCTCACTTTTAATTGAGACTGTACTTTGATTAAAAGGGAGAATGCCAAAAAATGAATTGAGACTTTACATTGATTGATTTGTAAATCAACAACAATAATTAATTTAACAATCATCTCTAGATAACCGATAAAGAATCCTATTTTGAAAAAGTAGTGGAATTGACCTATTTACTATTATTGTGTTTACAATATTTTATTTGCATGTCACTTATTCTTTGGGTATCAAAACCCCATATTTTTATAGTTTCTAGTTTTAATTGCACTTTTTATAAGAATCAAATAGTTGAGATCAATTTCGTATTCGTTGTGAGACGACTCAGGGTTATCTTAACCCTAACTAGTTTGTTCACTACTAACTTGGCAATACTGAAGTTGCTAAAGTTAAATAGTGGTAATTTGATCGCCTAACGATAGTGATATCACCTAGGTTCAAACCCATGCCGATACGATTACCAAGAAATTGCACCACCAATAACTCAATTTGTGTTTCTTGGTAATTCATGCTTATCTATAATTTTATCTTACTACTCTAGTCTCAAGCATACACGTAAAACAATAAAATAATTAAATTAACAACAATTGGCATACAGAGGACTCATACCTAAGTCCTCCCAATACAACAAAATACTCTCAACCATTTAAGCTAGTACTTTTTCACGTCATATCTTTCCACATTAAATTCCATAATTATTCCTTTATAAGCATTTATATTAAATAATTATTTATTAATTATTTAAATTGCTCGAGTCTTATAATAAATATCAGATGTTCACATTAATTTTAATCAACCTAGTTTGGTGCTTGATAAGCTTTTACTGTTGTTTCCCTTTAATATATTTGTAGTTCATATGAATTATAATTATACTATTGCTATTAGTTGGTGTTGTGTCACATATTAATTAGTTTGCATTGTTCTACATCTTTTCATCGACTAAAATAGGTTGTTGATAAGTACTAGTATGAAAGGAAAGTCTATTTCTCAGAGGAAAAATCTTTTGATTCAATCGATTTTGTCTTGATTATCAAAATAGTTAATAACAAGGAATTTTAGTCTTCATAGAAATTTTGATTTGTCCTTCATTTTCACGTAAACTTGGTTGTTTCAGGATCCCTAACATGTAACGAAATAGCCTGGTTTTGCAACATAAGACATTTGTTTCAAGATTTTTCTCTCAAAGTCTTAGCCATTTCTTCGATTCATCTTTATGTAAACAATGATAATGTGTTTTATAACAGGTAACCAATTTCCTTATAGTGATCGTGAAGTAATTAAAACCAAATTATTTATTTCTATTATTGCCATTTTACATGCTCTTTTTCTTTCTATACATTATTATGATTACTATGCATTTTAAAGCTTCAAAATTAATTATTTACTTGTATGCTTTTTTTTTTAAACTGTCTTGATTGGTAATTTGAAGATTTGGTTGAACTGAACATGTTTTAAAATCGTTTTTGTTCTACTGTGATGACCAAGGCATTTTAGTTTTTTAGTATGCTAAGAGAGATAAGAAATTATGTTAGTTTATTATAAATAACTTGTAAGTATTATTTTTTTATTCTAAGCACCATATGTTGGAAGTGGTGCTCTATCATCAATTGGAGTAAGAAGATCAAGCATGTGAGAGAAGACTAGTTAGGAATATAGCTATAGAAATTTAGAAATATGTATTATAATGATGTAAGATAGTTTTTTGGTTTTTCTTTTCAGCATGCAAACCTTAGGATGGATAAATATAAACTTTTTATTATGAATGAAAATGTTTATGATCAAAATTGTCTATGTTATATTTTTTTCCTACTTTTTGTGATTTTAAGAAAAGTAGGTTAAATAAATAATGCAAGTAAAATAAATAGAGATTATAAAAATAATTTTAGATTCAAATTACGACTTTGAAACGTCATATTTCCTTTTAGTATAGTGAAAATAATGGTGCTTTTAAGTGTCTTTTCTTGCATTAGAATTCTTTTAAAATAATCAAATTACGACAGTTTTAACTACCATTATGGAAACCTTAGCGGAAAGTTTTCTTACAAAGGTATTGGTCATGTGTCATTTTCCTAGTGGAGAACTTTTTTTGACATGGCTTTCCACATGGCACTCTAGGAATGAAGCATTTTTCTAAAAAATAGAGTGTCATTCCATGAAGGAGAGTCTTCATTCCATGGAAGAGAGGACCTCACGGGTTTTGGTTGATACAAATATAATATAAGTTTTACTCCAAAATTTTCAACCATTTTACAAGCTAAAGAGTGCCCCTTATATAGAGAGTTCTAGGGGCCTCTAGGAAATAAATAAAAGTGCAAAAGAAATACATAGTAATTATCAAACCTTATATCCTAGAAGTTAGGTCAAAAAGATGCAACAAAAGGAATGAAATGAGCACTCCTAGATGGATTCTCAGCCAAGAGTGATGCCTCCATGTGGTCCAAGTGTATTACTAAGGTACACTTACTTTTGCTTTTACTTTATGTTTTTTCCTTTTCTCACTCATCCACATAAGATCCACATCATCTCCACCCTTCACTAGGGTTGTGCCATATATCCCATGCTTCCTTAGCTTAATTAGTCCTACAAAACACATACACATGAATTAGTATATTGGCTTAAGTCAAGTCAACTCTAGTCAACAAGTCAAACCTAGTCAAAGGTCAACAATTTAACTAAGGTTGAGTAAATTAAGTCAACTTAGGGAAATCACAATAATGAAATGCAAAACAAAGATAAAGATGAAAGATTAGAAGTCTCCTCTCTAGACATGCTCCTTGTAATCCTTCTTAGGAGAGCTTCCATGGCATCTTGTGTGGTCAAGCCTTCATCATCCTCCCCTTCTTGGAGAGAATTCGACCACGAATTCTTATACCCTACATCAGAAGGAGAAAGATCACACACATTAAAGGAGTTACTTATGTTATAACTAGCAGGTTTGTCTAACTCATAGCCATTGTTGTTGATCTGCCTAATGACTTGGAAAGAGTCATCCTCTCTTGGGAAGAGCTTGACTTCCTTTGAGTATGAACCTTTCCTTTTTTAAGTGAAGCCAAACTTAATCTCCCTCCTTGAAGATGACTTCCTTTCTCCCTTTGTTACCAACCTCTTGATGTTTCTTCACCCTTTTTTCAATGGTTTCCTTGACTTGCGCATGCAAGTCTTGGATCACCTAAGCTTTTGTTTCCCCATCTTGGCAAGCCCATGCCTCATGAGTGGGGAAGGGAAGAAGATATAAGGGAGTTAAGATATTGAACCCATAAACAACCTCAAAAGTGAAGTGGGAAGGAGTGGAGTTCGCCATCATATTGTATGCAAACTCAATATGGGCAAGAAGTTCATCTTACTCTCTAATGTTTTAGACTATAATGCATCTTTTAATTTGGCCCAATGTTCTATTCACCACCTTGGTTTAGCCATCACGTTGGGTGACAAGTTTTAGAAAAGAGAAGTTTAGTTCCAAGCTTCTCTCACAATGTCCTCCAAAAGTGGCTTAAGAAGTTCTTGGGATCCCATGTAGCTTCACTACTTCCTTAAAGAAGAGATTTGCAATATAAGTTGCATCACCAACTTTGTGGGACAGCATGAAATGGGCCATTTTTGTAAATTAATCCATTACCACAAAGATGAAATCCCTACTATTCCTTATCCTTTGGAGCCCTAAAAATAAAAATCCATGGAGATGTCAACCCAAGGCATGAAAGGGATGGGTAAAGGAGTGTAAAGACCATGAGGTTGGATTCTATAGTTCGCTTTCATGCATGCTATGCAATTTTTACAATGCTTATCTACATGCTTTCTCGTGTGGGGCCAATAGAAGTGTTCTTTCAAGATTTTGAAAGTCTTGTGAGGCCCAAATTGTCCCATCAAACATCCCTGATGTGCCTTTCTTATGAATGATTCTCTTAAAGAACCTTGGGTTATACAAAACCTCTTACCTTTGGAAAGGTGTTGATTGAAGAGATAAAATTCTTTGTTGGCCCCTAGGTGGCATTCACTAAAAATAGAAGAGAAGTCATCATCCTTAGCATAGTTAAAAAATTTGGTTTCAAGCATGGAAAGAAGGGCATTCCTTCTTGAAAGCACATCTCCCACTATGTTGGCCTTCTCTTTTTTGTGCTTGATTATATAGGGGAATTGTTTTAGGAACTCCACCCACCTTTCATGTCTCTTGTTCAACTTGCCTTGACTTTTCAAAAAATTTAGGGATTCATCATTACTATATATCACAAACTCCTTAGAAAGAAGGTAGTCTTGTCAAGTTTGCAAAGTTCTCACAATATCATAAAGCTTTTTGTCATAGATAGAGTAATTGATGTGGCTACCATTAAGCTTCTCACTAAAGTAGGTTATATGGTGTCCTCTTGAAGAAGTACGACTCCAATACCCATATTTAATGCATCACACTCAATTCCAAATGTCTTTTAAAGGTTAGGAAAGGCTAGAAGTGGTGCATTGATCAATTTTTTTTAAAAAGTTTTAAAGGCCTTTGTTTGATCAATTCCCCACTTGAAGTCCACACCTTTCTTAACTAACTCATTCAAAGTTTTTTCATTAGTAACGTGGGCTACGAGGGTCCAAAGTTTTCCACTATGGCAAAGAAACCATATTTCACATTGTTGGATAACAGGGCATCTCTTCGTTCGTGTTTTATCTACATAGGCACATGTTTTAGTGTGGTAGTGTCTTCATTCACAAATTACAACCATCACACCTTCTTCCATTGGAGGTTTGTTGTACTATCTTTGTCTTCCTTCATAAATTACAAGCATTGGCGAGTTGTTGGAGTGTGGTGCATTCTAGAGTATCGAGTTCTTCACGAAATTGAAAGCATTGGCATGTTGTTTGAGAGTGGGTTTCATCTCTTTCTTTGCTATTTGAGTTTGATTTTTGGTGGGTGTGGTGTTTTGTGCGTGCAGTGTATCATTGTATTCGTGGGCAATGATTTTATGGGTGAGTGTGAGTGTGGTTTCCCTTTTGTTCTTGTTAGTGCATCTGTTGTACGGGTCGAGTGTTTATATTTGGTCCATAGTGTGGTGCAATGTACAAATAAGTGATGGACCATCCTAACTACATTAAACTCCTTATGAACCCAAACAAATTAATTATCTTGCCTTCTGTCCCAAAATAATACCACAAGACCTATCACACATGTGTGGTGAGCCATGTGCAAATGAGAGGTGAGTTGTGAAAGACGTTTTGTACAACTTTAAGAAAAAATTGAAAATTACACACATCATTGTAGATGTACTTGGTATGAAGTATAATAATTACATTGGAGTGCTTATCAACTCAAACTAATGAATTGTCTTTCCTTCTGTCCCAAAACAAAAATCCCACAAACCATCTTAGATGTAATTACTATGGTCCATCACTTATTTGTACAAAAATTATTTCCCAACTTCTCACTTATTTGCACAGGGTTCACTACATATATGTGACAAATGTTATGGCATTTTTTTGGGATAGAAGACAAGACAATTAATTTGTTTAGGTTCATAAGGAGTTCAATGTAATTACTATGGTCCATCACTTATTTGTACATGTGCACCACAATATGGAGCAAATATAAACACTCAACCCCCAAAGCAAACACACCGACAAGAATAAAAGGGAAACCACACTCACAATCACCCACAAAATTTTTGTTCACGAATATGACGATACACCGCACACACAACACACCACACCAACCAAAAATCAAACCCAAATCGTGAAGAAGGAGATGAAACCCACACTGAAACAACAGGTCAATGCTTCAAATTTCGCAACGAACTCGATATCCTAGAACGCATCACACTCTCGTCAATGCTTGTAATTTTTTAAGGAAGACAAAACAATACAACTAACCACCAATGGAAGAAAGTTTTGATGGTTGCATTTTGTGATCAGAGACATTACCACATTCAAACACGTGCCAATTTAGAGAAAACACAAACAAATAAATGTCCCGCTTTCCAATAATTTGAAATATGTTTTCTTTACTATAGTAAAAAATGTTTGATTTCATATAACACACGTCACCAATGCAAAAATAAATAAAAAAAATTAGAAATAACTAATATGTGGTATTAAAAGTAAGAAAAAAATTAGTCAAAATATCTTTTCTTTTTTAAAATAATACAAAAAAATATATGTTTTTTAGTAGTGTAATTTTTCTTTCAAGTATATGCAGGGTTGCTACCACTCTCTTTGGTTTGGGTGATGATGGGAAATGTTTAATTATGGGGCTTACACGATTTCCAAGGTCTCATATTTAGCATAGAGATTGAATGATCAATCAAACAAGAACATGACAAAAGGAATTTATTATCATGATGATTAGTTATATATAGCAATATTTAATTAACCACAATAATTTTAATCTATGTTAGGTAAGATACGTAGATCATATTTGCTTTATATAAATTTATATCAAGACTAAACAAGTATATAATTTATTTTTCCGAATTTCAAAGCTACTTAATGAGCTGGATGTAAAAAGCAATATTTATTAAAGAATTGGTTAATTTGAAAATTTATTTGTAAGAGGATAAGTAACATTCGAAGAAAATCAAGGGAGAACATTTCATATTAAAAATCATTTTCTTCTTACCGATGGATGATGGTATTTTACAATTTTTATATAATATTTAAAAAATTGAAATTATTATTTATAGTTTATATTTATATATGTTCATATATATATATATATATATATATATATATATATATATATATATATATATATATATATATATATATATATAATTTATACGTATAAACTTTAGTGACACAATATATTTTAATATATGTTAAATTATTTCTAATTTTCATAAAAGAAAAATGTTGGTATAAGTTATCCTAACGTAGATATACGTGCTTAAATTTTCTCTAAATTAGTATTAAAATTATGTGTAAGCATTAGTTAAATAAGTCTACATAATGACACTTTTATATGTTTATTATAGTTAGGGATGAAAAAATAATGTGTATACGCAAGTATATGCGGTTAAAATATATAACGAATACTAAATAATATTCTTAATGATATATCTAGGTAGTGGGGATGGGTAATTATCCGATATAGGTAAAAATATTACGGTATTCCACTTGTAGATATCAACTATGTATCGACTGATAAATATGAGTGAACCTTATTAGAATATTTTTTTAAAAAGTCAAATAAATAAAGTAAAGTTATTAGTATAATAAATATTAATCATCGAAAGAATGATTAATAATTTCATTTCATATATTTTTTTTTATTTTTTATTTTTTATTTAGATTTAGTCGAGTTGAGGTTCTAAACGAAAGAATAAATAATATGATTTAAAGTTCATCATATTTTAAGTAAGACAATTCAAGTGTGTAGACCTATAGCTTAAGTACTTCAAATCATATATCTTATAAATTTTTTATATTTTGCTAAAAGAACTCCTAGATTTCAAGGAATTAATAAATAAAACCACTTATTAAAAATATAGGTGATCCAATTCCGTTATTTCACATAATTTATTTCTCGATTTCTTGGAATAGGTCGGTTCAAAATCAGTTCAAAGGCGTCACACCTAAATGGGCATCCCAACTCTCGAGTTAAAATTATTTCATATGAATTATTTTTCAGTTCCTTAGATCAAGTTGGTCCAAAACCATCATATCTATATATGTCAAAATAGGTTCTAACCTATGAATTAATCCAGCTCACCATGGGTTTGAACTGGGTTAGGCTAAGAAAAATTCAATTTTTTTCAAAATGGATTAAACTAAACCCGGCTCACTTAACCTACTGGTTAAACGGGTTCGAGCTGAGTTAAAGGTGTGTTGTCCCACTTAACCCACTAACATTTTTTTTTTTTTAATTTTTTGTTTATAACTATTTCCTACTTCTAATTATATAAGTTCACAATTTCATATTTTTAAATGCTAGAATGTTGCTCAATAATATTTGAATAATTTGAATGTTTAATTAATTTGTTTGTCAAGTTATATACGTTGGTACTTTCTTCTTTCACTATTATATTTATAAATTATTTCTAGAATTAGGTGAATACTTTGATTTCACTATATAAAAAATAAATTAAACCAATTCACTCTCAATATAATATAATCAATATATAAAATAAATTACAAAAAAGAAATTCGTAAGTGAGCAACCCACCAACGCTTAGTGGGTCGGACAGGGTTGCAAAATTTTTTGCTCACCAAAAAGTGAAGCTAGTTGAGCTGACCATTTTTTAGCTCAACCCATGAAAAAAATGTTTTTTAATACCATTTGATGACCATTTGACAATTCTTATAAGGATAAAATAGTATTAACAAAAGTTATTTTTATATTTCTAGAAAGAAAATAAAGTAAATAATAATGAGAAATAGTGTCAAATGGTAATAAAAAAAATATGATTTCAAATTACCAATATCCTAAACCGTGGTGATCAATCCAAATAAACCGAATTCACTTAGTTTGACATCCCTAATCATACTCTGTTCGAAACATTTTAACCTTCACACCTAGGACGCAAAAGGCCATACACCTTAAAATAACTCTTTCTTTTTTAATTAAACCGATAATAAATAAAAACTACTGGACCCAATTCATTGCTATCCTACTTGTACTACCATACTTAGAAGTAGTAAAGAAGTAGTGCAATTACTTTTTTCTGTTTTAAAGTAATAGTAAAGTTGAACTTTGAATGCTAATAATGCCGGAATAATTCAATGGACAGTGGCCCCCATATAGGAATTGTTTTTCTAAGACTCTACCTATCATTCAGTTTTCCTGTACAAATTCAAACTATTGGAGACATAAATCAACATGTGAATCACGTGATTCTTTGAAAAAATAAGGGAATTATTGGTGCTAAGCCATCTTGAATTGCAATTGCTTTGAAATGGTAATAATAATTAATCCACCAAGGTGGGCACTTAATTTTTTATTTTATTTGTGATTATGGTTGACCATGACTGCAAAAATGGTTAAACTAAGGCTCTTATCTATTAGATTATAGTGATGGCATTGATGAGTGCTTTGTCCACAATTGGTTTAGCTGTTAATCCTAGCCACTACCAAAGGCTTTTCAGCTTAATTAGCATTTGACCACATCCTTCTTTAATTATACTTTTCAAGACTCTCTCCTCACAGTTTTCATTACACAATTATCAACTGAAATTGGTTGGGTGCAGTTTTATCAAGTTTTTTATTATCTAATTTGAAGTCGTGGCAAATGTGTTTTTTCCTGTTGCTATGTAGGTAACAAAAATAAGGCTTAAAATTTATAGTAATTGCTTAATATTTCTTTTTAATTTTTTTATTTGATGCCAATACCAGTATTTATTAACATTAGCTAATCTGATCTTACGTTATATCAACATTAATAAAAATATTAAGCCAGAAAAATAATAGAGAAAAACAATGATAAAAAAGGAAATAAAAAACAATGTTAGGAAGAATATCTATTAACATTCTCATAAGAAAGAAATTACGGCACTTTGAACTCCTCTTGTTATTTAAATCATTTAAATCTTGATCCTAACTTTTTTATTAAAAGAAATTACTAACTTATTTTTGTTTTTATGGTATAGGACATACTTGCATATCAAGAAACAATGAAAAAAAGGATTTGGAGAAAAAAATAAGAAATAAACAAGAAATAAAAAAAAACACTTTTTTAATATATTTTTTTCTTTTGTCGGGATAGATACTTATATACTTTTTTATGAGATTTTTTTTATAAATATAAAATAAAGTTAAATATATTTTTAATCCTTAAATTTGGATGTAAAATTGAAATTTGTCTTCATTAAACTTTGATATACTTTGGTTAAAAATGAATGAATATAATTTTTTTTAACTCATGTCATTTTTTTATTAAATAAAATTTCAAAAGTATCCCAGGTATCAAATGATATAAACAACTTAACTGGACCTAAAACCATGTTTGATATTTAATAAAAGTTTAACACAGTTGAGTTTGGAAGTTATATGTAATCATGAGTATCAAATTATATCAAAGTTTTGCATAAAAATAAATGGTTAAAATATCTTTATGGTTCCACTTTTCGTCAAGTTTTGTCAAAAAAGTCTTAATTTTGGTTTTGTGTTCAAATATGTCCCAATTTTTGTCAATTTTGTTTAATTGGATCCTTTTTTGCTAATACCCTTTAAATCATTAACGGCCATGAACAATGACTGCCACGTGTCACTTCGTAGTTTTTTTAACTTTTTAATTTTTTAATTTTTTTTAATTTTTATTTTTATTAAATGTCCATATCAACCCAGTACCGTCTCACGTATCAAAGTCGATGTTTTATATTCAATTTGGTCCCTATATTTGTTATTTTTATTCAATTTAGTTCTAATTTTGTTTAAAATTGATCAATTTTGTCCCTATCGAAGATGTAACCAAATTTAATTTTTATATCAAAGTTATAATGATGTGAATTTTAATATATTATATAAAAAAATTTAATAAAAAATGTGAATTTTAATATAAAAATTAAATTTGGTTTCAATTTGGAGAGGAACCAAATTGGTTCATTTTAACAAAAATTGGGACTAAATTGAACAAATAACAAATATAGAGACCAAATTGAATATAGAACATTGACTTTGACACATGACATGCGGTTGGGTTAACACGTGGACATTTAAAAAAATTAAAAAAAATCAAAAAAAAAAAATCACTGTTCATGGCCGCTAATGATTTAAACAGTGTTAGAAAAAAATGACCAAATTGAACAAAATTGACAAAAATTGAGACCTATTTGAACATAAAACAAAAATTAGGACTTATTTGACAAAACTTGACGAAAATTGAGACCAAAATAATATTTTAATCAAAATAAATTATAATTTTATATCAAATTTTAAGATTAAAAGTATATTTAATCCGAACAGTTCAAATTTTCATTATTCCATTACGGATCTAATATAAAAAAACAATATTAACTTCTTTTAATAAATATTAAAATTAAGTAGATTAAAAAAATTGGAAATATTATTAAATAATTACTATAAATATTAAAATTTTGAAAAAGATGTTGAAAAAAAAGAATAAAATAAAATAAACGGTGAGAAAACCAAATCTGCAGCACCACAAAACATATGCATTATTAAGATCACAATACAATAAAATACAATAAAGGAAGAAAATTCTAGATTTGTGGTAGAAAACATCATTAGAATCACAAGGTTTTGTCATACATAATAAGTAACTGAGCCACTGGGTGGGAGTGGTTGTTTTCTATGACAGGTGTCATAACTTTTTAGGTTAGACAATTAAAAATTTCACACATGGTATTACAAGATTTATAATAAAAAAAGAAGCGCTTGATTAAAATATATTCAATTTAATATAGCAATCATATTCTACTTTTATATATTTATTTATTCTCCTTTTTTCTATAAAATGTATAAACTCCTCACATCTTAATTAAATGTATATTGTAAAATTTAACAATTATGTCATCACATCAAACAATATATTAAAAATACAAATAAAAGAAAACTATATGAAAACTAAATCGAATCCATGTTCAAAATATTATAAAACAAACTTTCTAACAGAAATTGAAAATAATTTTTGTAATTTCTTAATTAACAATATCTTCGATATATTTTTTGAAAAGTACATTTTAAAATCACTTATTTTAAAAGCACTTATTTTAAATTTAGACAACATAGATTTTTCAAATTAAGTCAATACTACTGACTTTGCATTCGTGTTATATATCGTATGCAAAAAAAAAAAAGTATATGAGATGTCATCAAAACCAACCAGTTATAAATTATGACTCTAATAAGGCACTCTTCTGCAGTCGATTCAAGATGAAATACTATATAAAGACTTATACTAAAATATTTGAAATTATAAATATACGTTATCTAAATAAATATACTTGCAGTTTTACAAACAAAAAGAAAAATATATAATATTATTAATGACATATACAGGTATGAAAACCGTACAAGTAAAAAAGAAAAAGCAAGATATTTTATGTTAGATTTACAAGTGACATAAAATAGATTATTTTTTTTTGTCAGTTTATAACAATACAATGTATGATGTGGACGCGTCTAAATCGATTTTGTCATATTCAGTGTAGAAAAACCAACTTTTATATCAATGTTCCCGACATATAATTTTTAAAAGTAGTTTTTATTCTGGCATCAACCAAAACCTTTAAACTAGAAAAACTAACTAATACAACAGATCAACCCAATTTATGATATAAAATATTTCTATCTAAAGTTTGAATGAAATTATTTAATGTAATTTAAATAATCTAATATGGTAATTGATGTTAAATTTAATTATTATTTATATTGGAGAAGATAAATTACCTATTATTGTGTTATTTATAACATATTTTCCTAGGACAATGAGATTTGATTCTATCTAAAATGTTGAGTTTATATTTTCTACTATATTTTTATGTTTCATATTTTTAGTTTTGTATTTTTATTAATAATTTGATTTCGATGTAAATTTATATCGGATAAAAATTTTGGATAAATTTATGTTAGGTTTACTTGATATAAACTTGTAGTGTTTTAAAAAAATAATTGATTTTGATTTAGAAACAAAACTTGAAGTACAAAAAATAATATCAATTACAATGACTTCGTTCTACATATATGTAAAATGAGAGAGAATTACAATAAAAATACTTATTCATTTTCGTGATTAAGATCTCAAAAACAAGCACAAAATATATAACACATACTTCAATAATTTGCTTAACCAGCAAAAACTCCAATGCATTCAGATCAACCACCACGAAAAAACTCATTTACAAAAGAGGAAGACATTATTGAGTTTCCTAAAAGTAATCACAATGCCAATTTGAACATTGTAGAGGTTTAGCCAACTAACCTCAATGCATAACACATGTGCAATCAGACAAAATTGTTCTCCACTAGAAACTATCCACAAATGATGAAGAAAGAAATTATTTTGGTCACCAATGGAACCTCCACAACACCCAGGCTTGTCATCGGATAAAAGATAACTCACATAAATAAATTTTTGGGAAGGAAGGTGTGAGGAAGAAAAGTTGCATACAACATTTTTTAAAACTCATTTATGTGAGACCTCTTGTGATCAGACACAAAAGACCCATTTATGTCAGATCCCTAAGAGATGCGATGTAAATGAGATTTTTTACGTTTGACCATAAAAGCCAAACATAAAGAGGTGCTCTTATTTACAAAAAGACCACTACACTTAACGTCTAATTCCTTATAATTGAACATAAATTATGTAACATAATTGACTAGTGGTTATTATTTAATTATTGTAAAGGTAAATCTAAATTTAAGTAAATGTTGAAATATATTATCTTCTTAAGATTAGTAATATTTACCCAAATGATGAGTCTCATCCAATAGTTGATATAATAATCATATTCAAATTAATCTTCTTGCCTATCGGTAGACATATTAAAAAGTTCATTAACATTAGGATAGATAAATTACAATAATTTTGTTTTGCATTATGTACTTAAAATATTCGTTCCAACCGTAAATTTAATTAATTTACATAGACATTTATGTAAGTGAATATATATATACATTTCATTAATAATGGAAAAAAGTTCTAGTTACCTTTGTGATAAGTTTTTGATTTTATTGGTGGACTTGTAGTGAGATGAACAAAACCACATATCCTTAGGCATAATGACATTAACTACCAATGAGACCTATACGCAATGACAAATCAATTAGTTATGTAAGTAACATAATCAAAATAATAAATAATTATTCAGTACATCCCCTATCGAGATAATTATAATAATCCTATACTAACTGCTTTTACTACTTAGATTCACATTCATCGATATTTTATGCTAGTCCATATTTTCTTATAGTATTTTTCATAAATTAGTATGTTTTAAAATATTAATCTAACTTAGATATTGTACATATTCGGTCCAAAACATAAGTTAAGTAATGCGGTCCAACAAGATTCATTCAATTTTACTGACCTAAAGTGGTTGAAAGATATTTTGACATATTTTTGTTGGTGCAAATATTCATATATTATACTACAAGAAAACTTCTAAACAATGACACATTTTTGTTAACAATAGTTATTAGTAACTATAGTAATAAATTTAGATATCAATTTACAAAACTAAAAATTATTAATTACTAAAATAGTCACTATTATGAATAAAAAATTATAATTGGTCACTAAATTGGTCTTTGAAATTAGCTACCATGTTTTTTGCTGCCAAAGGAAATTGATCACTAAAAATTAGCTACATAAATCTTGGCTAACAAAATAACTTAGTTTCTAAATTGGTCTCTAATTAATTAGTAATCAATTTAGTAATCAATTATCATTTTTTATTTATAACAGTGACTATTTTAGTAACCAATAATTTTTTATTTTTTAAATTATTATCTAAATTAGTCACTATAATGACCAACTATTTTTGTTTTCTAAAATTGGTTTTAATTAAGGATTTTCTTGTAGTGTTAAAAGTATATGTGACTAAATCTAGATAGTTTTATTACGTCATTATATTCCTCAATACCATATATTTACTGAATATTTGGTATATTAAGTAAGATATCTCATTATTGTTATTATTCTACTAATTATTATATAGCGATAAGTTGTTATATTTGTTGATATTATTTGATATTTTCTTTAAATTATTAGTGTTTACAACAAACATCAAAGGGTTCAGAAACCGTATAAATATACACAATATTTCACAAGAAAATACATTCTCTCATACCACTACAAGAAAATCCTCAATTAGAAACCAATTTTAGAAATAAAAAATAGTTAGTCACTATAGTGACTAATTTATATATCAATTTACCAAAATTAAAAATTATTGGTTACTAAAATAGTTACTAAAAAATTATTATTGGTCACTAACTAATTAGAGACTAATTTAGAAACTAATTCATTTTGGTAGCCAAAACCTAGGTAGCTAATTTTTAGCGACCAATTTCCTTTGGTAGCTAAAACCATGGTAGCTTATTTTAAAGGGTAGCTAATTTTAAAGACCAGTGACAAGTTATAATTTTTTAATCATAATAGTGACTATTTTAGTAACCAATAACTTTTAGTTTTGTAAATTGGTATTTAAATTGGTCACTATAGTTACTAATAATTATTGGTCACTAAGATTGGTCATTATTTAGAAGTTTTCTTGTAGTATACTTACTCTCTTCTACTCAAAAGATTCAAACTCTCAAGTAGATCTTCCCTTGTGTTCCAACCCTAAGGAGCATATATCAGATTCTCCAATCCACTCAAATATTGCCACTTGTGGAAGGTCCATGCACCGGATCCCGATGAAAACAAATAGCATAATAAATTATAAATATAAAAAATGTGTCAAACATATGCATGATTAAGATCACAATTAGAGATGTCAAAATGAGTTTCAATTCATGAGCCAACCCAACTCACCACAAGTTCGAGCTGGGTTGGGTTGAGAAAATTTCATTTTTTTTGAAAGTGGGTTGAACTGAACCCAACTTTAACCCACGAGTTAAACGAGTTTGAGTTAGGTTGAAAGTAGGTTGACCCGCAACCCACCAAACACACTATTAATTTTTTTTACAATTTTTAAATTTTTTAATTATGATTATTTACTACTTCTAATTATATAGGTACATAATTTGATATTTTTGAATACCAACAAGTTGCTCAATAATATTTGAATAATTTTTAATTATTTGTCAAGTTATATACATTGATACTTTAATTTTTAACTACTATCTTTATAATAATATTTCAAGAATTAAATGAACACTTTGATTTCACTATTATAAAAAATAAATCGAGTTAATTCACTTTCATGCAATATAAATTATAAAAAAAACAAAAATCATGAATGAACCAATTCACTAACCCACTAACCGTAATGGATTGTACTCTATTGCAAGATTTATGACAAAAAAAATAGTCAGGAATATAATGAAATATTATAAGGAAAAAAAATTCTAGATGCGTGGCAAGAAAACATCATTATTAGAATCACAGGTTTTGTTATACATGATTAGTAACTAAACCATTTGGTGGGAGTGGTTGTTTTCTGACAGATGTCGTATATTTTTAGGTTAGACACAATTAAAATTTCACACATGGTATACGAAGATCTACAACAAAAAAGTGCTTGATTAAAAAGTTCATTTTAAAATAGAAGAGTTTTTATTTCGATATATTTATTTATTTTATAAAGTTTACAATAAACATCACTATAAATTATGATATCTTAATTAAATTTATATTCTAAAATTTAATAATTATGTTGTCACATCAAATAATTTATTTAAATAAAAATAAAAAATAAAAAATGAGAAGGAAATCAAATTTATTTTAAAAATCTTTCAAAACTAACTTTCTCATGAAAATTGAAGATAAATAATTTTTGTAACTTCTTCATTTACAAATGTTTTATATATTTCTTTTGAAAATTAATCATTCTAAACATCACTTAGTTTAAAAACTTATTTCAAATTTAAGCAACATAGATTTTTCAAATTAAGTCCATACTACAGAGTTTTCATTCGAGTTGTATATAGTATGTAAAAAGGGGTATATTAGATGTCATTAAAACCAACCAGTTATATAATCTGGCACTCTTGTGTTGATTCAAGATAAAATAGCATATGATTTTATTTAAATATTTAAAATATAAATATGGGGTATCTAAATACACGTAGTTTAACAAAATAGAAAAACCTATATAATATAAATGGTTCAAATAAATATGAAAATGGTACAAGAAAAAAAAAAAGCAAGATATTTTATGTTAGATTTACAAGTGACGCAAAATAGGTTTCTTTCTTTTTGTCATTTTGTATCAATACAATCTAAGAGATGGATGCACCTAATTCGGACAAATGGACATATTAGGAGCATAATGAATGACCACAGTTCACGCGATTTTGTCATATTCAGAGTAGAAAAACCAACTTTTATTTCAATCATAAGACACTTTTTTTTTATTAAATATTTTTATTTTTCTCATCAAACCAGAACCTTTAAACCAGAAAAACTAAACACAATAAATCAAGTGATGTACGATATAAAATATTATGGGTTAGGTTGGATCTTTCGTCAAAAGATCATTAGTGAAATATAAAATCAATAAGATATGAATTAAATTGGGATTGACACTATTTTTAACCAAAAATATTAAAGTAATGAGTTTATAAATCTTTATCCTTATATAATATTCAACTTTTCTATTTTTATTCAATGTGGACCTTAGACTCACATTTGGATTTCCCATTTTTATTCAATGTGGACCTTAGACTCACATTTGGATTCCCAACATGTTAAATATATATTGTTTTTAATAAAATTTGGAATTAGTTCTTTTTTGAAACTTTAACTCAATTTATTCTTTTAACCTTAAAAATATATAAATTTAGTCTTTTAAATAAAATTTTATTAAATTTATTTGACGTTTCAAACGTGTTTCATGATATAACATGTGTTCTTTTGTATTCCGCAAATCTATTAGAGGGCTCTAGTATCCGGTTGCAGGTGAATCTTCTCTTGCTCGGGTGGGCTTCGAGGACGGCACAAGGGGACCTGCAAAAGACATTCTGATGCCTAAGTTAGCACCTATGATGCACCGATACTTCAACTTGGGTCACGTATCCGTGTCGGACACGTATCGTGTCTGATACTTTAGGATACTTCAACAATACTTATCAATGAAGTATCTAAGTTATAAATTTGTAGTACACTATAATAAAATCTTTAAATAATGACTTATTTTAGTGGCAAAAAATAATTAGTCACTATATAGTGACAAAATTGACAACTAAAGTAGTTCCAAAAAATTATAATTAGTCTCTAAATTAATAATTAAAATAGTTTCAATTATGAATTGGTTTTTAAATTGGTCACTAACATTAACTACTAGATTTTGGCTACCAAAATAATTGGTCTATAATTAGGAAATTTGGATTCACTCATTAACAACCATATATTTATTATGTTTGTAAGAATTATTGTACACTTTTCAATGTTCATACATAACGTATCTATCACGTATCGTATCCTATTATTTTGAAAATAAATGTATCGACGTATCGGATACGTGTCGTATCTAATACACGTATCGTATCTGTGTATCATAGATTAGCACGAATGATGTCAGGATTTCAGGAAATATTTAATGCATAATCAATGCATAGAATATTGTGCTATATATACCTTTTTACATGTGGGTCCTACCTAGGATGGGCATTGGAGGCCCAAATACCTCTTTGGTTGCTTTTGGATCCACCCTAAACCCTAAACCCTAAACTCTATAGTGTGCGGTCCAGGGTGGTCGTACACTGGCCGTGTGCTGCTTGCGTGCTTTATAGCTTAGAGTATGCGGCTTGGGCAGGTTGCGTATCGTATACTATGCACATTTGTCTTGGATGGTGGTATGGTTGGGACAACATGTGAGTTGTTTACACCATTTGACATATTTTCACTTCAATATTAGTTATAAACTTTTATAACTAATATTGAAGTGAAAATGTATCAAATGGAATAAATAACTAAACTGCTATATCATGTCGAATGAACTTAACAAAATCGGTTAAAAGAACTAAATCTACGTATTTTTAAAGTTGGTGGACTAAATTGGATCAAAATTACAAAGAGAAACTAATTTATATTTTCATCTAGAGTTAAGAGGTCAAAATATATATATATATATATATATAATCCTATAAAATATTTCAAGCTAAAGTTTGAATAAAATTAGTTAATTTACTCTAATAATCTAATATGGTAAACACGGGTAAATTTAATTACTATTTGTATCGGAGAAGATAAGTCTCTCATTATTGTGTTTTTATAACACATCGTAATTAAATAATGAAATCTGATTAAAGTATTTAACGTATTAGTATTTAATTATTATGAAAATAAATTTAAATTTAATTAAATATTGAAATATATTACCTTTGTTTAGGAATTAGTAATATCTATATAAAATGATGATTCGCAAATTGTACACATGATATAGTAATCACATTTAAATAAAGTTTATTGCCTATCAATGTACCTATTAAAAAGTTTATTAACATTAGGGCAAATAAATTGTAGTAATCTTGTTCTAATCGTCCACTTGAACTATTTGTCTTGGTTATAACTAATTAATTTACATACACATATAAGTGAATATATACTCATCTCATACAAGTTGAATCATTATAGGTTGAGTTAAAAATGAGTCAATTCAACCTGACTATTTTTTGTGAGCTAAAAACTTTATAATCTGACTAGACCCACCAAATGTTGGTGGGTTGACTTAAATATATTGTTTTTTAGTTTGCTTCTTTATTTTGTAGCACTACAATCAAAGCGTTAACCTATTTTATCAAACATTATTATGAAGATAGTAGTTGAAATCTACATAACTTGACAAACAAATAAATTAAACATCTAAACTATTCAAACATTATTAAACAACATTCTAATAATTAAAAAGATCAAATTGTCAACCTAAAGTAATAAATAATTATAATGAAAAACTTGTAAAAAAAATGATAATAAAGGATTGTTAAAAGAATAATAAAGGTTGCTTGATGTTGATTTATTATTTGATTTGCCTAATGAAATTTTGGTGGAAATGTTAGAATTTGCGTTTATTGCTAATGTGGAATATAAGAAATTGCCTCTATTTTGTTTAAATGTAAAATGATAGGTCATGATCTATCTAATTTTAAAAAGTTACAACATTATGTGAATGTTATTTCTGATAAGGAGAAGACAGTTTGCGGAAAAATACAACAACATTATCGTCCTAAGATGGTTAGTGCAAAGGCTAAGACTATATGCTCTTTAGCTCAAGTGGTAGAGCCAATGATGGATCCTGTGAGATTGTGGTAGAGCTTGTGGTAGAGCGATGAAGCTTGTGGTGGAGCTTATGGCGCAAATTATTGTGGCACAACCTGTTGTTCAGTCACAACCTTCGCAAGTGGAGGTTAATCCTGATAATATTTGGGTTGTGAATGAATTTTCTCTTTTTAAGAATCTATATGGTGGTGCATTAGTGAAATTTGATTCCTTGGCTAGTATGCCTTCTGTGGAGGATGCCATTCCCATTATGAATAATTTGCAGGATTTACAATAATTAGATTCAAATCATGGTAGTTTAATGGCAGTTCCTAATCTGTAAACATCTAAGGAGGCTTGTTTTTATAGAGGAATTAAAAATAACATCTAAATGGGTTAATATGCTTGATGAGAGGAAAAATTCTAATATCGAAGAGGATGATGAGCAGATTCAAACTATAAGAAAACCTGATATGAGTAGGTCAAAGAAATTTAATACTAAATCATCAAAGCAAAAACTTCTAAAAATTAAAGGCCTTTTTATGTGAGAGGATTGACTAATGATAATAGTTTTTAGTATGCGCGAGTGCAAAAAGCCGTTTTGACTTCGTCTTATATGCCTCAGGTTTCGATAAAGCAAAGTCTATGAAAACGTGGTGACATTTTTGAAATTATTGGGAACGTATAGGGTTCAGTTCTCTAGAAAAGTGAAGCCTATACATGAATAAGCTTTGTTTGTCTAGGAACCGCTGCTTATAGGTTCCCATTAATTTAAAAAATGACACTCTTTTTTAAAATATTTGTCTCAGTGGCAAAGGGTATAAGCTTCAATGATTGAAAGGTATATTACCGAAGAAAGTATTGAGTTTTGTTTAGTGTACATGACAAAAGCAAATCTGATAAGAGTTTCACCTAGATCATGGTTGAACATATGTTCTATAAGTAAGTGCATCCGAGGTGTAAATGTGGTAATTGAATCTTGCGAAGAAGTGTTGAAAGCACATTTCTACATGCTAAACAAGACAAATGAGGTGATCCTTTACTTATTTGCACATAAAGCCATTGTGAAGGACACTAAACTGAAACAATAAGAGAAATGGTTGTTGATGCAGCATAATAGTACATTCATGGCTTGGTTTAAAGCTGAGGTGTTGAAAGATTCAAAATGTTCTGCGACTTTGATATGGCTAGAAAATGGATTGAGGTTTGATGTTTGATAGCCTCCTTCTCAAGCTAGGTTAGGCCAAAGCTAGAGATGGTGTTATGCTGATGATAGGATAGGCTAAAGTTTGTGGAATGTGTGATGGAGCTCTCAGTTTTATGGTGTTTAATGGTTGGATGAAGGTGGTTTGTGGTGCTCTAAGAGAGGTTAGGCCAACTCTAGAGAAAGGGGCACTAGAGGGACCTCATGGGATGCTCTAACAAGTGACTAAGGGACAAGATATGGATCTACTTAATAAAGTTGGATCTACTTTACCTCGTTTGTACTCACAACATACTAGGAAATTGCTTAGTTTTTCATACCATGATCTGGGTACTTGTTTCAGTTCATACAATGCTTTCTTTAGTTTTTAGACATGATTTGGATATTTATAGTCCTCAAAACCAGGAGGTTGACACACATAGACCTCTTCTTTGATGTATTCATTTAAAAAAGCACTCTTTACATCCATTTGATATAGTTTGAATTTCATAATAGATGTGTAAGCTAATGGAAACCTTATGACTTTCGATCTTGCAACTGGGGCATATGTTTTATCATAGTCAATTCCTTTTTCTTGACTATATCCTTTTACTATCAATCATGCCTTATTCTTTGTTATGTTTCCATGTTCATCTAGCTTATTTCTGTACACCCATTTTGCTCCAATTACTTGCATTGAATTATTTCTTGGTACTAGATCCCATACTTCATTTCATTTAAACTGATTCAGTTCTTCTTGCATTGCTTGAGCCTAGTATTCATCCTATAAGGCTTCATCAATGCTCTTTGGTTCTACTTGTGAAACAAAGGCTACATTCATACAAAAGTTATTCATTTTGCTTCTTGTTGTGACTTTTTGATCTACATTTCCAATAACATTATCTAGTGAGAGTCCTCTCGGTGTTCACCATTCTCTAGGTGGATCTTTAAAAACTTATTGTTCATTGATGGTCAAATCTTGAAGACTTCTTCTTAGGTCCTCCACACTTTCTTCATGTGGTTGATCTTTTTCTATTACAACCTGTTCTTCTTCTATATCTATGGATTTTTGTCTCGACTCAAGAGGGTTTTCCTCAAGGTCTAAAAACTCATCAAACTTTACATGAATAGATTCTTCTACAAGCAATATTCTCCTATTAAATACTCTATATGATTTACTACTTAAAATAGCCTAAAAATATCGCATCATCTACTTTTAAATCAAATTTACCAAGGTTATCCTTTCCATTGTTTAAAACATAACATCTGCAACCAAAAACTTTAAAATGAGAAATATTTGGTTTTCTACCTTTGAAAATTTCATAGGGAGTGAGTTTCAAAATGGGTCTAATTAAAATCCTATCTAACACATAACAAGCAGTTGAAACTGCATCGACCCAAAATAATTTTGGAAGATTCTTTTCATTGAACATAGTTCTAGTTAGTTCTTCTAGTGACCTATTTTTCCTCTCAACAACTCCATTTTGTTGTGGTATTCTTGGAGAAGAAAAGTTATGTGTAATATCTAATTCTTCACAAAAATTTTCAAATTGCTCATTTTGAAATTCACCACCAGGATCAGTTCGTAAAAAAATTATTTTCAAAATTATTTTCATTTTGGATAGCCTTAGCAAATTTCTTAAAAGAGTTGAAGGCATTACTTTTAGTTGGCAAAAAGAAAGTCCAAGTAAACCCAGAATAGCCATCTACAATAACTAATGCATAATAATTACCACCTAAAATTTTGTTCTAGAGGGTCCAAATAAGTCCATATGTAAAACCTCTAGAGGTTTTGTGGTATAAATTATTTTCTTACTTTTGAAAGAGGTTTTAATTTGCTTTCCTTTTTGGCATGCAACACAAATTTTATCTTTTTTAAAATTTAATTTTGGGAGACCAAACACTAATTCTTTTTAAATAAGTTTACTCAAATGATGCATGTGAATGTGTGCAGCTCTTCTATGCCATAACCTAGGATCTTTAGCCTTAGAAACAAGATAGGAGATAGTTCTAGAAGATGCAATGTCAAGATTAATAATGTAGATATTATTTAGTCGTATACCTTTTAACACTTTGTCATTTGATTGTTCTTTGACAATGTTGCTAGCTTTTGATTCAAATGTTACTTTCAGTCCTTTGTCACATAGTTGACTTATGCTCAATAGACTATGCTTTAATCCCTCTACAAGTAATACATCTTGGATCTTGAAGACATCACCAATTTGTATTTTTCTTGATCCAAGTATCTTGCCTTTGTTGTTGTCACCATATGTAACATGACCTTAACTTTTTCTTGATTAGACTTTGAAATTTTGATTTATCTCTGGTCATGTGTCTTGAACATCCACTATCAATAGGGATGTCAACGAGGCGGGTAGGGTACGGGTAGTAGCTCCCCCGTACCCTACCCACTGGATAAATATCAGCCCCGTACCCATACCCATATCTGTCGGGTATCCATTATGCGGGTACCCGCCTATTTTTTTCATATCCGCGGGTATCCACGGGTACCCGCGGGTATTTACAAAAATATTTTAAAAAATAAATATTTAATCATAAATTCAAATAAAATACATCATTGTCATAAATTTTAAATAAAGTTCAAATAAAGTTCATACAAGTCCAAATAATTATAAAAATAAATATAAAATGACGTTCAACATAATATAAATTCTTTAATTAGTGCTTGGATCAACAAGTTCACTTCTTCCGATTGATTCCTGAAAAATAAACAAATAAAAAATCACTAATAATTTATATTGTAGTTTATTTTTGAATGAAATATTAAAAAAATTACTAACTTCATCAATGTCCATATCTTGCAACATTATATAAAGTTTCATGTTGTCCAATTTTAATCCAGGAGAGCCTGAAAACATAAGAAGTTCATTAAAAATTTCTAAATATCACTTAATTAAAATATTTAATTAAAAATATTAATTTCATTACCTTCCATGTTGGTCCATAACCAATCTTGGAGACACATCAATGCCTCCACAGTATCTGGAAGTAATCTACTGCAATGTGGGGTAAGAATCCGACAACCATTACTGAATGAAGACTCTGAAGCAATAGTTGAGATGGGGATTGCTAGAATGTCTCTCGCCAGCATTTGCATGGTTTGGTATTTTAACCCATTACTTTTCCACCACGTTAAGATATCAAATTGTGCATCTGAATCAGGAAGTATTGCCTCTTCTAAATAACGATCTAATTCTGACTTAAAATTTGGTGTGTCACTTTTCTTTGCAATCTTATGTTTTGCAAAATTTGACCTCCAACTTTCTTTTCTTCCAAGAATACCTACATCCATTACATTTAGGTTTGAACTTTGAGATGAAGCAGCCAATTCTTTACCCTTGACTTTAATGGCATACTCTTTTACCAAATCTTGACAAATAGATTTTACCCTCTCAATTTCATAATGAGAATTTTCTCCATAAATTTGAGGGAAAAAATAATCTAACAAGTCAATTTTGTACCTGGGATCTAATACAATTCATATCGCCATCACTCCATTGATCACACCCCAATACTTATCAAATTTAGTAATCATGGTTGCAGCCATTCCATGAATAATGGAAATAGGACAAGAAAGCCATTCAATCAAAGCCAACTTAATTTCACATATTTTTGGGAAAACGACATTCATAGTTAGATACAAAGTACCAGAGAATAAAAGTGTCACATCATAAAATAATTCCAACCTTTGACAAATCTCATTTGCCATCATCCAATCATGTTCACTAGGTAAAGCTTTGTATTGATTATCTCGTTGTGATAATCTATGAAACACATCTTTGTATTGTGTAGCAACTTCAAGCATAAAAAATGTAGAATTCCACCTAGTCTTGCAATCAAGAACTATTTTTTTCTTAAATGGAATGTTCACTTGACCACATGCCTCTATAAATTTCTCCTCTCTTTTAGGTGTTGTTATCCAAAAATGAATGCTTTCTCTAATATTTTCAATGGCATCAGAGATTATACATCAACCACCTTTAACAATCAGATTTAAAATATGAGCACAACAACGCATGTGAAATAATTGGCAACCTAAAATAAGATTTCTAGGTAAAATCTTCTCTAAAACTCGTTCAATCATAGCATCATTTGTAGTGCAATTATTAACTGTCAAAGTGGACAAGTTTCTATCTAGATTCCAATCCATTAAACATTGAATTAAAACATCACCAAGAACCTTGCTTGTATAAGGAGAAAGTATATAAATGGACCTAACATAAAGATAAATATTTTAATAATCTATTCATAAACAAGTAAAGAAAATAATACAAATTGTAATTATATAATTTAGAAACATTACCTCACAAGTCAACTTTCTAGGTTCCATGAATCAATTATAAAGTGAGCAGTGACCGTCATGTAACCTCTATTCTGGTTACTAGCAGTCCACATGTCAGTAGTAATTGCAACTCAACTTTGATTCTTTGATAACAATTTCATTATATTCTCTTTTCCTTAATTATAAGTCTTCATAATGTCACTCCTTGTGGTGTTTCGAGAAATCCCCTTGAATAAAGGTTGCAAAGTAAGACAAAATTCCTTAAAGCCCATGTGATCAACCATTGACATTGGATACTCATGTAGAACTATCATCTTAACATGTGCACACCTTGCTGCTTCTTGACTAAATACATAGTTGCCAACAACTATTGTTTCACTCCCTTTTTCTTTGTTTTGAGAAATGCTTGCTTGATATCTCGAGTTGTTCGAAGTTTGCAGCACCTAAAGTGGGCCATCAAGTGTGATGTCCCTTGCTTTGACTCCCCCAAAAGTTTTGAACCACAATAATTACAAATGGCTTTCCACTTTCCATCTACTTTTTGTTTCTTAAAGTGATTTCATACAACTGATGTGTGTCTTTTTCCAATAATGTTATCCTCTGTTTCAAATGAACTTCCAGTTTCTACTTGGGTTGAGGCATCACCTTCATTCACAGGAATATTATTTGATTCCCTTACATTTGATTCACCAACATTAGAGGCATTTTTCACTTGTTCTTCACCTTCATTGGGAGTAGAAATTTTTCCCGTAGACATGCTAAACAATAAACCAATACATATTTAGATAATTTATATAAATTTGTAGACATTGTTAACAATCATACCATAAACGTCACTATCTATATAGGATTCAATATATATGTCCAATTTCAAAGAAAGGAAAGAGAAGAATGTCAAGGGGTGTACTTGGAAGAAGACAACATACCAATACTTGAAGGTGGAAGAATGAAGACATAAGACAAGACAAGATGTGCAGCCTAGAAAAAATTAGGTTAGAATATTTTTTACATATATATATATATATATATATATATATATATATATATATATATATGAGGGTATTTTTGTGAATTAAAATTTAACGGGTACGGGTATCCACGGGTACGGATACTATGATACCCGTACCCGCCCCATTAACATGCGGGTATTAAAAATACCCGTACCCGCGGGTAGCGGGTATCCATTTTTAATATCTGTTTCCTACCCGTTGCGGGTTTTATCCACGGATACTTGCAAGTACGGATTTTTTTGACATCCCTAACTATCAACAAACCAAATTGATTTCTTGTCTTTAGTGATCAACTACATCATAATATAATAATTTAGGCCCCCTTTATTGTTTTGGGTCCTTAATGGTTAGTAGAAATAACATTCTCAACTTTAAGATTGTAAGAAATATAAACTGCCATTGTTGAATAATCGATTATTTTAAACACCTAATTACAAAAAATACTTAAAATTTCTCTTATGCTTCCTCTTTATCCAGAGTGACTTGACACCCTAAATGCTCTATATCTTTATCTTGAGCTTTCCTTAAGCTTGTATTATTTTTGCTTGAGTATCCATTAAAATCTTTAGCTTTCAAAGAGGTAGTGGTGACATCCTTTTTGCTAACACAAACCTCTAAATGAAGATCACAACGGTCAAACTGAAGAATAATATGTTACTGATCAATTGTCAAAATTTCTACTTAATCCAAAGTTAACGAACCAGGAAACTCAATTTTTCCAAAATTGTACAGACTAGAAGAAAACACACTCGTCTGCATACAAAAAACAATGTAAAAATACATATTTTCATGCACAAAGTATCTGTTCAACATACCAAGCATTCAAAACATGCACAAAAGGAAAACTCTTATACCAATATCCTCATTCTTAGAAAAACCCAAAACGTACAATGCTGCACATATTTAACTTCATGCATGATAACAAAACGTACGAAAAACTTGCATGGTTTATACTCACACTTCACTATAATACTAAGCATTGACCAATTGGCACATAATTCCACCACCAATTACTTCCAATTTCATATTCACAATACCAAAATACCAAATCCTCAAGCATCAATAGTATTACAAATTTTACATACCCAAAATAACCATGACCAGAACCTATTATATACATGAACATGATCAAGGGTTAATCAACTTAACTCCAATGCAAATTCTTCCATCCAAACATTTCCAACATATTTTTCTTCTGTCTAATTAAACATTACACCAAAGGCCAAAAAATCATAATATCAAGCAAATTTCTCTTTCATAAAATGATATTCTAAGGAAAATTTATCTTTCCTATGCATAGATAATTCCACCAAACTAATAAAATCCTAAATTTTTGTTGCATCAATATTTCTGAAAATTTACCATAAACAAAAAGAAATGTAATATGCCTCTAACCCTAACAAATCACGTGAACAACATTGCATCCTTGTCTCGTCATCAACTTATCCATAAAATAAAAGAGACATAAAAAAAATATTATAATCATCCAGAAGATAAATCTTATCATCACAACTTCAACCATTTTACAGAAAAAAAATTGCTTCCCTTACAAATTCCATATTTCCCCTTCAAAATATTTCTATGGGTTTAGCACCTCGTACCTTGAATTTTTGAAACAAGAGTTCTCTTTTCAACTGAAAATTTCCACTACTCCAAAGAAACTCTCATTCTTCCCTTCTTTCCTTTAGCAAAATTTTTCTGATCACTCTCACTTAAACCTACGTTGCATAACCACTCCTCATAGACCCATAAATTAACTTAGCCAAAAAACCTTTTATCTTCCCGAATAACCAACGTTAACTAATTTTGGTTGCACTAAAAAATATTCTTACTAACCTTTCATTTTTCTGCTCCACAAAAAAAAAACTTAAACTTGATATCAATATGAACTTTAAACACCTTAATGAGCAATTATGTTATGTGTCTGTGGCCAGATTCAACGAACCTACCTTCAACTTCTCACCTTCCTATGAGGACCACAAAAATACCAAAAAGAACCAATATTTATGCCTTTTGCTGTAGTCAAGGTTCAAGCACACAACCCCTAAGACTTAAGTAAACATTCCAAACCACACAAACTACCACCTTTATCTTGTTAACTACACACATAACAAAAATTACAATATGTACACAATTAATGCATTCAAAATAAATTATAAAAATTCGTAGACCAAGGATGAAATTCATGCTAATGTCTTCCTATGGGAATGAAAACATGGGTAAGGGGTTTACAAGCCATGAGGCATAATCTAAGCCTTGGCTTGCAAGGATGCAATGCACCTATGATAATGCCTTTGAACTGCCTTTCTCATGTGGGGCCAATAGAATTTCTCTTGAAGAATGTTTTGAGTTTTATCATCTCCAAAATTTCCCATGAGACCTCCATCATGTGACTTCTTAATGAGGAGCTTCCTATGGGAACCTTGAGGCACACACATCCTACCCGCTTTAAACAATTACCCCTTGGACACATAGTAACTCCCTTGAGCCTTCTTTTGACAATTAGAAAAAAATAAAGGAAAAGAAATCATCTTGTTTATACAACTCTCCCATGTGATAAAAACCACAAATTTGTGCACTAAGTTTAGAAAAGAGGTTGCACCTTCTAGAGAGAGCATCAACCACAACATTGGATTTTCCTTTCTTGTATTTGATCACATAAGGAAATTCTTCCAAGTATTTCATCCATTTTTCATGTCTTTTGTTCAACTTGTGTCACCCCTTCAAATACTTAAGTGACTCATGGTCACTATGAATGAAAAACTCTTTGGAAACAAGATAATGCTCCCAAGTTTGAAGGGACCTCACAAGAGCATACAACTTCTTGTCATAGGTAGGGTAGTTAAGAGTGACACCATTGAGTGTTTCGCTAAAATAGGCAATGGGGTGCCCCTCTTATAATAAAACTCCACCTATTCCTACACCACTTGCATCACATTCTATCTCAAAAGTTTTTGAGAAGTTTGGAAGAGCTAGAATGGGTGGATTGGTGAGCTCTTCCTTGAGTCGCTTGAAAGCCAATTCTTGTCTCTCTCTATACAAATTTAACATCCCTTTTCACCAACTCATTAAGTAGTGAAGCTATGCTTGAGAAGTTAGGGACAAATCTCCTATAGTGATGACTAAGGCCCAACCATGCCATCTAGTAAATAAAATTTATCCAAGAAGTGAGAACTTTGATCAAGATTTTAGTATATTAGATTTAATTTTGGGCCATGTATTTAGGCCATGTTTAAATAAATAAGTTGCACCTTAAAAATTGTATCAAGAAAAATTATCTAGCATTTAAATTAGGCTTCAATTGATCCAATTCAAATGCTAGGCTAAGAAAAACATTCTAGAACACCACACATTTAACATATTTAGCTCACGATGCAAAGCATGGTAAATGTGAGGTGTCACATGTCACTTGATCCACTTTTCAAGGCTAGGAAGTTAGAGCACATGAGCTTAAAATTAAATCATGCTTGCCTTCTCTTTAACTTAGATTTGGAGCTACCTTCTACTATAAATGAAGGCCTCCACCCTTTGTATTTGAAACTCTGTAATGTGTAAGGAAATGCTATTGGGATGACTCTACAACTTGTAGTTAAGATTCAATTACTAGAAGCCTTCCTTTGGAACTTCTTCTAGCCTTCCTCCTCTATGATTGGCCTTACCTTCTTAGAGAACAACCTTCATGACTCAATTCCACCACCACCAAAACACCTTTTGTTGCATCTTGCTTTCGCTGAACATCCATGGAGACTCCTTCTTCTAGCCATCTCGCACATGGAGGCTCATCAAGTGGTATCTAGAGCAAGCTTGAACCACACACGTCTCGATTTAAGCTAAGTCTCGGATCCTTGCTGATTTTCGTGTTGTTTCATGACTTTTCTACATTGTATTTACTGTTTCCACTGTTCATATTACCATTACATGATTGTGTGATGATTCATTTTTACTTTCTCCATGAATCATTCAATCAAAATGATCTAGGACTCCATTGCATATTAATTTGTGTGTGCTTTTGATTTTTGTTTAATCAATTTTCATTTTCATTTGGTGAAGTTATTTTGTTTGAGTTTAATTTATATTTAAGAAACCTATACATGTTGTCTTGGTTATGTGCTTCATTCCAATGTCAAAATTCATGAGTTTAACTATTTAAAAAATGATTCAATGGATTGAATTCTTGTACAAATGAAAATTGATGTAAGAATCATTGTTCGTTGTGAAACAATATATTTTTGATGCAATTGTTAGCCATTTTCACCAATTGGCTAAGCTTTTAAGTGTTTTAATATTCTCTATTGAGTTCATGCTTGATATTAGATCATTATCAAGTTCATTAAAATAGTTTTTCCAAGTTGAATACAACAAAATAATTTATCACAAATAGTTTTTTCAATTTTGTTCCAGTAAACTATTTTTTGATTGCACACTTTGTGTGTTTAATTTATCACAATTAGTTGAGAAGTGAAAATCCATATATGTTTTGAACATAATTCGTGTAAGACCTTCATGAAAAATACAACAAAAGAATCAAAGAAAAATGTTAAGAAATGAAAAAAGTGATAAATTTTTAAAGTGAAGGCATCTGTTCACATTTTCTACCTGACAACATTGTGATAAATCATAGAAAAGTGCAATTTAGAAGTTGTTTTAGTCTATCTTCATTTGGCCTCACCAAAAGTGGATTAACTCACTTGTTTTGGATCCAATGTTGAGATTAGAATAAGCTTCCTTACTATTCTTTAATGTTTGCTTTCTATTTTCAATTTGTCAATCTATTCAAGTGCAATTCATTGAATCCACCTTGTGTGTGCTCGCATTTTCAAGTGCCTTTCATTTCTTGTTTGTCAATTTTTTGCTATTCTTTTCGTAATGTCTCATTCGAATTCTTTGAGTTTAAAATTTTTTGTGTTTAAGCCTTTTATTGCTTTATTTCATGGCCATCATTTTGGTGTGCATTGAATTGTGGTTTAGGAAGAACTCCTCCAAGGTAGACCATTGCTAAGAAGTAGCATATCGAAAGGTGAAGGTTCAAGTGAAGCTCCAAGCTAAGGAATTTCTAAAGGAGCATTGCAAGTACCAAATTGAAAAGTTGAGCTTAAACACCAAAGAGAGAAGAGAATTGGTGTAGATGGTGAGTGTGTCTTGCTAGCTAAAGCTACAAGCCTCACCTTAGGTTTCGACTAATTGCATTTTCACTGTGTAGTGGCTTGGTTTAAGATACCAAATTCTGAAACCTTGCCAATTAGATGTCATTTTAGTGCTATAGTTGTTTGTTTTTGCTTTCTTTGAGTCACATATTCTAAGTTTAAGAGCATATATTTTTTGTGAAGGTAGCAAAGCAAGTGCTGAGGTAAACTCTGGTTAAGTAAGACTAGGTACTTAATTAGTCCTTTGTGACTCACCTCTCTTACTTGGGAGTGAAGTCGTGAAAACTAGATATTTTCATTCTAAGAGAACTTTTAAAATTAAAAGATGTCCAAGTGTATCTCCAAACATAGTGAGAATATCTCTAAGGATTCTAAACGTGCTTTGAAAAAATTTCCAAAGAACACAAAGAATTCAAACTATGGATTCAACAAAAGTCTAAAGCTAGAAGGGAAAATAACATAAAAGGAAAGATTCAACTTAACCTTCTACAAGAAGTTAAGGCTCTTCGAGAAGAAAGAGAACCAAAGGTCCAAAGTTATAACCATTTAAGAGGAAGTAGGATTGGTGTGTAACACCCTAGGCGAATATTACTTGACAAAGCAAATTTTATATAAAATATGAAATTTAATAGTGCATAGAGTTCCCAAGCACGAGATAAATTTTAAACTTTATCGCATGAAAATAGAAATACACCTCCAAGGTCTTATTACAATTCATAATTCAAAAATCCAAGTAAAGGAAATATTACAAAATGCTCAAAAATAAGTTATAAGGTAATCCCTAGCTAGTCTGGCTTTGCCACTACGCATCAACATCCTCACCTGGATTCACATATGCTCCCATGTGACAAGTCACACAATAATGGCCAAACACAAACAGAAAGGGTGAGATGAAATAAAGAATCATACATAAATAATGATAATAACACCAATTATCAAATACTTGATCTAGTCCTTGACAATGACTTAAAAAACGTGTTTTTTTTTGTCTCCACACAACACATAGTGGTAGATTTTAATATCTAAATTCAACTGTGTGACTTTTGGCAAGTGAACCAAGTCACTTATAGTAGAGGCAAATAGGTTTTATCGTATCCACAAGGAATTCTAACTGTTTAAATAATTATGAATCTTGCTTTTACAGATTTTGGTAGATACTAGAATAATAGTTATGTAGAAATAAAATAAGATCCTTTTTTATAGATTAAATTAAATGGAGAATAAACTCAAGGTTATGTTATCAGTTATGATCTATGATGGAGTTGAATTATTTCAAAAAGTAACTATGTACCTCTTATTCATGCATGCAAATTTTTGCTATTCTAGTCAACAAAGATATTCTCACTTATCACACAGGTGGTCCAAGTAACCTTACTCAATTCCTTGCATTAAGATTACCTTATCTTTATGATGGTCCAGTCTCAAAGATGTAAGTCCATTCCTGATATTTTCTCCTTGGATGATTCAAATATAACACCTCCATTCATGGAAACTACTTTTGTTGTATGGTGATTCTTATAACCTTCCTTATTGTGTAAGACAAAGCCAAGTCAATCCCTCCCACTTGCCTAAAGCTATAATAACTTCTCAATTCCTTTCAATAAAGTTGCTATATCCATGCATTAATAATTAGAACAGTGGGAACCTGAAATGCAACTCCATTCTTGGTAATTGCTCTTTTGGTTGAGTTGGTTGGTTCAGATATTGAAATCACCTCTCGATCTCATTCAATATATATGATCGAATACAGAGATGTCTATCTAGTAAAATCAATAAGCATTAACTACCTAAAATGGAAAACATAAATATATGAATATAATTGTATAAACGATAAGAGTATACAATGAAATTACTATTTCATTCAATTCCATAAAAAAAAGGCTTAACTACTAGTGATGAGTAATATATTATAATGCAAAACTAGCCAAAACTCACAACATAGTGTTTACAATATGACACTATGTCTAATTTAGCCTTTTACCATTCAATCTTAAGCTATAGCAGACCCAAGTAAAATTTCATATAGGCTAAAGAGGATGTGAAGACCTAGCCTAAGACTCTGTAATTTGTAAATATTAGATTATGGTTTAATTTTGGGCTTTGTATTTTGGGCCTAGTAGTATAGGAGTTTTTTAGGCCATGTAATTAGGCCTTGGTTGGTTTTGGGCTTAGAATCAGTTTTGGGCCTAGGAGAAATTAGGCTTGATAAGAGGAGATACATTTCTAGGGTTTAAAACCTAGTTTGGTGCACTAGCTTGGAGAGCAAGTTAGGGCTACCAGTCTCCTTTTGCGCCTTAGAGCATGTGACTTGCTTATGTGGCAAGTGACACTTTGTGCACACACACTTTTTTGGCTCCAAATACAACATTCTAGACCACTTTTCCCTCCTTTTTTTTAAGCCACCTAACTCTTCTTTTTCTGCTATAAATAGAACCCTTTAGGTCATGTAAAATCGTTCATGAATATTGTAGAGTTATGCTATTACGATGACTTTAAACTGCTCTCCTTTTATGAATCAACCTACCCCTTAGTGGCTTCCTCTAGCTTCCTTCCTTAAGTGTTGGCCTAGCCTCACTTGAGAGCCTCTCCAATTCACCATTACTGAACCATATACTTTTCATTACTCCTCGCTTTTGCAACTTCATTGCATCCATGGCTTTTTCATCTCTCATTCTCTCGGGCTTGTGCATGAAGATTAACTCATCATGAGGTATCATAAGCCTTAGTTGAACACGTTTCAAGAGATAAGTTGATCTTCTTTACTTTTTCAATTTCGTGTTGTCTACTATTTTTTTTTCTTGATTTTTTTAGGTTTTTACCGTTTGAAATGTGTTCTATTGTCTTCTTGTTTGGTTCATTTCTTCTAGTTCATCTTGAATCTTCCATTGTGTGCTTTTAGGTGTTATATGTGTGACTACTAATTGCTTTTATGTTTTATTGAGTCTTCTTTCATTTTTATTTGGTGTAAAAGCTTATATTTTGAGTCATCTTGATTTTATTATATTGACATGTTGGCTAGTAGTCTTTTTTAGTCCTTAAATGTCATAATTTCAAGAGTTGTTTGATTGATTTGTGTTATTTTCTTGTTCTATGTTTATGTGCATAATATGATGCTTGTGGTGCTTTAATTTTTGCTCCTAATCGAATATCTCTTCTCTCTTGGAGCCTTGGAAGTGAACATTGACATCTAGATAACCTTGGTTATCTTAATGTCTAGTGGGAATCTTCCTTGTTGCTTACTTGTTATTCTTCCATTTGACTACTTTTCATTTTCTATTTTGAGTTCTTACTTGTTATTAGACCATTGACCACTTCTTAGACTTAGGTTTCTATTATGTTTGTTACAAGTTCATGATCTCTACTTTGCTTCTTTAGGTTTCTTTCCAATTTCAAATGCTTCTTATTTTCTTTTTCAAGTAAAGTAATAAAATGTTGAATAGGTAGAAGTATTGGTTCCGATTTGGTGCTAAAAAATTGTTAAAAGAAAGTGTAGAAAAAAGAAGAAAGATAGGAAAAAATTTGACAATAAAACCAGAAGATAGGAAAAATTGATCAAAAGTTGTGCATCATGACCACTATTACTACTACTTGAATTGGTGTGTTTATTTGTTTGAATTTTAAGCATCTTCTTCATGCAATTTAAGCCTTCACATGTCTCAGCTTTGAGCTTTTTAAGTGCCCTATTGCACAAAAAGCATTTGGCCATTGTGATACAAGAAGCATTGTTTAAATTCTAGTTGCTTTTTGGTTTTTGAAATCTATTCTAAGGCCATTCTTTTGGTGTTCTTTAATAGTGCACTTAACCTTTATTTTCTAGCCTTATTTTTTTGCTTGTTTCAATTCGACATTCTTTATATCTCGTCACATAATTTCATTCCTTTGAGATTATCCTTCATTCAATTTAAGCCTTTCTTATTTTATTTCCTTTGGCTTCTTTTGGTTTTGGTGAAACATCTTTGTGTAAGAATCTCTTTTGAGGTGAACCAATATCATGAGGTGGCATCTTAAGGTGTGGAAGCCAAAGTGGAACCCCAAGCTTCAAGGAAAGTTCACAAAGGAAAAGAAAAACAAACACTTGAAAGAGCTAAAAAAAGGAAGAGTAGAGCGAATACACTTGAACAGAAAAGAAACTATGTGATTATATTGGCTTTGAGTTGTAATTTGTTCTTTTTTTATTTGTTACATGGCCTAATAAAGTGTCTTTGGGGAGCCTTATATGTTCTCCCATATCTTAATTAGAACCTTTTTCATATAGTAAAAACGTTTATAGACGGTGAGTGTGTCTTGCAACAACAAGCCTCACCATTAGGGCTGCTTAGCTTAGACTTTAAGTTCTTATTTTGTAAGTGCTTTAGTAGCTTAGTATGTGTCTTAATCTTTCACTTCATTTTACGTAAGAAGTTTTATGCAAGAGTCTTTGAGTTCCTTTGACTAGAAAAGACTTAGTACATAAGCAATCAAAGTGATTCACCTCTCTTTCCTAGAACAAAACTCAATAAGCTTGCAATCTACTTGCTCTTTCTAATTTCTTAGAAAGACCTTAGTTTTTAAAACATAAACAATCAAAAAGAGTTTAATAATTTCTAAGGCTATGCATACTTAAAAACTTAGAAACATGAAAACTCTACTCTAAATGCTTATGTGAATGATGTGATATGATTGATTTACTGAGACTAGCACATGACTACTGAATCATACAAATGTTAAAATTCAATGGATAATCATAAACCAGCCAATTGTTTGATAAAAGTCCATAGACTCACTATGCGCTCAAGGTATTTAATGAAATCATGATAAACATGAGACAAGCTATTTACAATGCAATGGAATGGAACGTGTTATAATTGACTAAAACTACAAATATGCATATTTAACACTTAAGACAACCTAGGGAAACATGAAAACGCAATCAAAACCAGTAACTCATAAATTCTAACAAACCAGAGTTCATGTGAGCTCGAAGGTGTAGGACATGAGTCACAATAGACATAGAGTAATGCAATGCATGAAATAATGGTGCAGAATGATTCGTGTGGAGATGAATAAAATGTAGGAACAAGAACAGAAGCAAATGATGCAGTAGAAACGAAGATCCCAAAATTCGAACCCTAATTTCTACTGAAGAACACAACCATAGTTGTTTTAACTGCCACTCGCGCCTATTTTTCTTGTGATTTTTAGACCAAAATTTGTGATTCAACTTGTTCACACCACTAAATCAAACAAAAATGAAACATTCATAACTGGAAAAAACATACAATTCATACACACAAACAAAAATCACAAAGGAACAGGCTTAAGAACAGTTAAACTCGAGGTTGTCACCAAGTCCACTTCCAATTACCAGGTTTAACGTAGAAACCTTGGTATTTTGTGGTCTTTTGGACACATAAGGTTCTTTGAATGAATCCATAACCAAAAGCCTAGAAAATTATCGAAGGAAACTGGATCAAACTCAAATTGAAGATGAACTGATGAAGGCTTGATCCCTACCAAGGATGATGACCCATGGCACATGCTTAGAAGAAAGGGAGTTCCTTGATCCCTTCCTTTGCTTTTATTTTTCCTTAGTTTGAATTTCATGAAGTTGGCTTGGTTGACTATTTTAGGTTGCCTTGTTAACCTTGACCTTAGGTTGACTTGTGGACTCAAAATGTAGCTTAACCTAAGCCAACATGCTAATTCCTTTTTACTTGTTTTGTAGGTTGATTAGGAGGTGATGCAAGAGAGGATAAGTGGCACATTTAGATGGCTTTTGGAGAGAACATGTGGAGGAAAGAGAAGGAGCAAAGCTTTCTAGCAATATCTACAAAGAATGACCACCTGCCTTAGCCATCAAAAAGTCAAGAAACATTAGAAGAAGCATCCACCTTGCCTTGGCCAAGAAGGCTTCTAGAATGTGTCCATGTGCTCCTTTGTTGACCTACTTTCTAGACTCGAGGTTTTGTTATTTGCATTGTAATCCTTTTTAGAACTTTGTGCTTTTGCTAAGATTCTTGTAGGGACTTATATTTAAGGGGACCTCTAAGACTTGTAAAAGGGGTTGATCATTTTGGAGAAATTATACATCTTTGTGTTTCAACCATTTTTTGAGAGCTTTCCTCCTTAGGAAGTAAATACCTTTCAAGCTTTATCTTGCTTAAGCAAGTGGCGACACACACAACTAATCTTTAAAGAAGTCAATGGCTTTGCCTCTCCTCTAAAGTGGTGTGCTCCTCACTATCTTTTCCATTCCTTTTGCTTCCCATTTTTATGTTTCTTTGACTTATTTTGGTTCGGTTTTTATCCTTTTAAATGTGTTTCATTTTTCTTCCTTGTTGAATCAATCCATTCTTCTTTTCTCTACAACAATGTGAAAGAAACCTTCACATCTAGATAACTTTTTTATCTTAATGTCCAGTGGCGATTTCACATGGCTTTCTTAATCAATCATCAGCATATTCATGAATCGTAAAAGGAACAAGATAATCCTACATCATTAACTTAGGCTAAAATGGTGGAAAACATAATGTAAGCATAAAAAATAACAACAAAGGTCTAGAGTACAAAGCAATGAAATTAAACGGTGGAAAATGAAAGAAAAGCACGAATCGAATAGAATATACCAAATGAAAATACAACTCCTTGAAGAACTTGAACCTATCTCACATGGTCCTTGAACTCCAAGCTAAAAGACGAGAGAAAAGTCGAGAAAAAGAAAAATTGAATCTGGAAATTCTGTTTGTGATCTGTGCATCTCTTTTTTCCTTATTCAGGTTCTACTTTGTATACCTACTAACTACCACTAGTTAACAAACTCGACTCCTAACTCCAAAAACACTTAAACCCCCGTTCCTCTTAACTAATTAAGCCATACTATAATTTAACTAGGCTGCAATCCAACTTTGGTCCAATTGACATGATTCAGGCCACTCCATGTGTTTTGAAGCTGCTCATAAAGTCACAAAAAGCACATCCAATGGTCTCCCAAAGGTTTGTCACCATTTTGAACTCAAAATGTAAAAGTCAATTCTTAGTCAAGGCTTGAATCTAGTTTTTAGGTCTGTTCTTGTTATGAACTATGCTTGCTCTCTCTCCAGCCTGTCTTGAATCATTTCCTCACATGTAGAAACTTGTTCTAAAGTCACACAACTCGAGTTACTATATTAGTTTTCTAAAAAGACCACCTAACTATGTTAACCCAACTAAGCTAATTAGCTTAACAAGTGCAAAATGAAATTATCCATTAAGTCAGCTTCTAGCACACTTTCTAGGGCTCTTTAACTTCCAACAACTATATCCTGACATTCCAATTAGCTTCCTAAAATGATTCAAGGATAGAACTTGATTTCAAAGAAAGGTCAACCTAAAAGTCAAAATTTTTGATTTAAGCCAAAACTATTGCAGAATTTCTTTGTAGCTGTTGGTTTCTCCTTTCTTTGTTCTTGATCAAACCTTAAGTTACATCTTGTAGCTACCCTTGGTTTCCTTTCACTACACCACTTCATGTAGCAGAAACTAGTTATGTAAACTAATGAAAAACATATAAACCAAGCTAAAAAACTAGATTGTTTCCTAATGAACTACCAACCTATTATTATAAATGATAGGAAGGAAAAACTACGATGTTAAGGCTAGAAGATAGTTGAAAAATCTAAAAATATGTTTAAAAATAGCCTATTAACATGAATTCTATAAGAGGTAAAATCACTAAAAGAGAGGAATCTAACCTAGAATGAATTATTTAGCTCTATTATTATGCTAAGAAAGACAGAATTAGCTACTTAAAACATGACAAAATAAGTACTTATAAATGAGAAAATTCAAAATAAGCTCAAGAGTATTAGTAACTATAGTAGGGGGTCTAGGAGTAATGATACTATCTTTGAAGAAGATGAAGGGTTAAGATTAGGAGACTACTATCAACAACCTTCTCACATTAGAAGACAAAGAAGAGACCATACCGCTAGAGAGATTAGAGTTGACCTACCATATTTTCAAGGAAAGGATGATGTGGAAGCTTGTTTGGATTGGGAAGAAATTGTAATGAACAAATATAAGGAAGAAATTGGTCATTATATCAACACATTATGGGAATCAAATCATACCAAATCATACCACATTATCAAACAAGATCGGTAATATTGATTCTAACCATTAATAAATCAGAGCACAAAATCAATCCCAATTAGTAATATTGATTATAACCATTTGAAGAAATATTTCTTCTAATTATTAGAACCATATCACTAATTTCTCTTTCAAGAACAAAGGATAGAAAGTATGTTGAGTTGTTGGGCTCATAAAAAGGAGTGCGATAATTAATAACAATTAGGCTATTCCTTCTTTTTTCCTTTTTTTTTCTTTTTTCCATCTCTTTTTTTTTCTTTTTTCTAAGATTAAAGTTTGAAAATCTTTGAAGAAAATAATGTTTCACATTTTTTTATATATTTTTTTAATAAATTTATTCATCTGGACGAAATTGGGTGTTGACAAGTGCAAATGTGCATTAAGGTAGAACAACAAAATTTAAGAAAATCTTTTTCAAGAAGAAATGAAGCTCAACCTAATTCTTATGTGAATAAAGATTTTAAAAGAGAGGAAAAGAAAGAAGAACCACCTAGGAACTTAGCTAAGGCAAAGGAAAAATAGGGAATAGAATCATCACACACTAGCACTAGTAAAATAAAATGCTTTAAATGTCTTGGAATAGGTCATATAGTATCTCAATGCCCAACAAAAAACGACCATGATTCTTAGGGGTGTTGACAAGTATAGCACCCAAGATGAAAGTGAGGGTTCTAATGGATCAAAAAATAAAGATGCTTACCCTTATGATAGGGACCTTCTTATGGTGAGAAGGATTCTCAAATATTAAATTAGTCCACAAGCACTAACACAAAGAGAGAATATTTTTCACACAAGTTGAAAAGTTTTACAAGTACTTGTTCTCTTATTGTGGATAGTGGATTTTTTTATAACTATTACATTACTTGGTTGGTTGATAAACTGGCATTAATTGTCTTACCTCATCCAAAACCTTAAAAACTTCATTGGCTTAATGAAAATGGAGATTTTACAGTGAGTCAACATGTGAAGGTCAAGCTTTCCATAAGGAAATATGAAGATAATGTGTTATGTGATGTAGTAGCTATCGAAGCTTGTTACATCTTATTGGGGAGATCTTGGCAATTTAATAAGAAAACCATGTACAATGGGCTCACCAACAAGATTACCTTTACTCACAAGGAGAATAAATTTTCATTTCATCCTCTTTTACTATCTCAAGTTGTAGAATATCAAGTTCAAATGAGGAATAAGAGAAATGAAGAAAAAAAAGGGTCCAATCTAGAAAATAAAAATGAATGAGGTGGGAGAGATTGGTGTTCATTCTCCCAAGGTCATTCAACATGAGAACATTTTGACAAAAAAATATCTTTAAAAAGAGTTCTCCATGTTCAACAACCTTCATACCTCTTATTGTGTAAAAGAACACCCACATGCACTCCCACATCTCCTTAGCGTAAGAGTGTACCTCCTAACACAAAAAATCTTTTGAAAGAATTTGGTGATATATTTGATATATGCTTTGATGGTAAAGGAGTTACAGCTAATTGAACAGCTACGAGATATCAACTTGGGGATACAATTGAGCAAGAATCATATTTGGTGTAATCGTTTGATGATTAACAATGATTTCTTGGAAAAGATTAAGGTAGAATAGTTGGGGGACTCTAGATTGCAACATATAATTGAGTCGTTGGGAATGGAACAGGTTAAGCACTTTATATTGGGAGTAGAATGAAGCAGGATACGGCTGAGGTTGTATCTTCGTGCTTAGTTTGTTAGAAAGCCAAGATTGAACACCAGAGACCCGAAGGTATGTTATAGTAGTTGGACATTCCTTAGTGGAAGTATTACAACATCTCTATGGATTTCGTAACACATCTATCAAGATCGGTCAGAGGTTATGACTTGATTTGGGTAATTATTGATAGGCCCATTTCATGCCAATCAATCAAAAGTGGTCGATGGATAAATTGGTAGAGTTATACATCAGGGAGATTGTCATATTGCATGGGGTGCCAGCTAGTATTGTTTCAGATTGTGATTCAAGATTTACGTCGAGGTTTTGGCCGACGTTGCAAGAAGCTTTAAGTACATAATTAAGGATGAGTTTGGCATATCATCCTCAAACGGGTGGACAGTTTGAAAGGACTATTCATTCTTTGAAGGATTTGTTGAGGACATGTGTACTAGATCATCTGGGTGGTTAGAGTGAGATCTTACATTGGTGGAATTTACTTACAATAATAGCTAACATTCAAGTATTGGAATGGCACCATATGACGCTTTGTATGGAAGAAGATGCATAAAACCTTTATGTTGGTATCAGGACGAAGAAAAAAATTATTGTAGGTCATGAGTTGATGCAGCAAACTACGAAAAAAGTTAAATTGATTCAAGATTGGATGTGAGCAACTCAAAGTAGACAGAAGTTGTATGCTGACAAGAGAAGAAGACCGCTTCAGTTTGAAGTGGAAGATCATGTATTTCTTTGGGTAACTCCGACAACTAGAGTTGGGAGAGCTATTAGATAAAAAAAGTTGAATTTACAAGAAGAATTAGTCCAGTAGAGTATGAGATTGTGTTATCATCATAGTTGGCAAATTTACATAATGTGTTTCATGTGTCACAGTTGAGAAAGTATATTCCTAATCCTACACATGTGCTTGAAGAGGATAAGGCTCAAGTTAGAGAAGATTTAGCTTTGGATGTTGGTCCGGTGCGAGTGTTGGATTTTAAAGTTAAGAAACTGCAAGGAAAGAATATAAGAACTACGAAAGTTCTTTGGGACGGAGGAATGCAAGCAGCAAATTGGGAGTTGAAAGAACACATGAAGAAGTTATATCCATATATGTTTCCTGGTAAGTACAATTTTTTAGGACGAAAATTTTTCTGGTTGGGAAGAATGTAAGACCCGAGAAAAAATAATTAATATTACAAGGTGTAAGTTAGATGTGAATAGTATTATTTAAATTTATTAAATAATAATTTATACAAAAAGTGAATAGTAGCATAGTTAGTTAGATCTTTTGTTGTGGTTTAAGGTTGAAGGTCATGTGTTTGATTCTTTCCATGTGCATTTGATGTGTTTCTTTTGTTTCTTGTTCTATATTATTTTTGGTGGGTGTATAATGTGTATGACAAGATAAGTGTGATAGTTTGTTGGTTTGGAGTGTTTGTTTGGAACTTAGTGTGGTGAGTTTGAACCTTGGCTAGAACAAAAGTATATTAGTTTTCTTTTTTAGTCTTTTTATGGTATTCTTACGAAGGTGAAGAGTTGAAGGAAAATTCATTGTTTTTGGTCACATGCACAAAAAATAATTAGTTGTTAATTGGACATTAAGGTGGTTTTAGGGGCAAAATTAGGATAAGCAGCAAAAAATGTTAATTTGGAAAAGGTAAGGGGAAAAGCAAAATGTTGAGTCAGATTTTTTTTAGGGCGGCCAAAATTAGTTTTAGCATTGTTTAAGGGAAACAAAGTTTTATTTTCCTAAGTTAAAATTTGTCTTGATATGGGAGGAGAGGTGAGGCAATGTGGAATTTGTGTGAGAGAGTGATCAAAAGTTTTGGCTAGGACAAGAAGAGCAAAGGCAGGATGGTCTTATTTTAGGAATTCCAGGTAAGGGGAGTTATCCAATTGATTATTATGTGATTATGTGTGGATGAATGTTTGAATTTTGGATTATCAAATGATAAAATGTGGTTTTATTGGAGAATTTTAATTTTAGTAGATGAATCTATGGTGGCATAACGCAATACATTCTTCTTTGGGTTAAGTTCTTGGTGTAAAGGGAGTTATCCTTTTCCCCTTTTTTTTTCTATGTGATGTGATGCAAAGAAAAGTTGTTATTCCTTTCTTTTTTAGAATGGTCAAATTCAATGTCTTGGTGGTAATTCTAAGAAGAAAATTTTGTTTATGGATGAATTCAAGGTGGAATGGTGATATCTATCTTTCATCTTGTAATCATGTGCTATTGTGGTTGAGTCAATGGTGGTAATTGGATATTGGAATAGTAATTTGTGGTTGAGTAAGAATACAACTAGATACTGCAGTTTTTTCTCTTCTAGGGTTGTATCTATGGTGATTTTGTGAAGTGCAAGCCAAATTGAAGTAAGTTGGTTGGAAATAATTTAGTTTTGTTAGGTTGAATTTATCGTTAACAAAAGAGTTGTTTAGCTTTGTTCTTTGGTGTTGAGGCGATTTTTCTGTTGGAAATATAAACATTGGTCTATGGGCACATAGATAATAATTATTTTATGTTAATGAGAAAATTTGGGATTGGTGATGATGTTCATATCTAAAGTAATGTTGTTGCGGTTTTGGAAAAATGATTATGTTTGGATTATGAGGTTGGAAGTTGTCAGATGAGTGCATACTACTTGCCCTCATTTGATCTTTAATTCTGAATTTTTAATTGAATTTTAGTGCTTAAGATATTGATTTAATCGAGATTTGTGATAATTAGGATTATTGAGTTTGTAAAATAAAAATGACATAAAAAATTATTTTGGTTGCATAAATTTTCTATGGATATTCTAACATTTGTTCATGCAGTTGAAATTAGGATTAAGCTCATTTAAGGTGTGAAAATAAATTGATTAAAGTTATAGAGCACATTCAAATAAGGCTAAAATCAACAAGTTCCGAAAATTCTATTTTCCACCTCTTACATTACTTATACACTCCCATTTTTCAAATTGACCATACAAAACCTATTTTTGCACTCTTATTTCTACTAACTTTCACCCCTCCTACCAATGAGAAGATGATATTTTGTTACATAATTTTATTAAGTTAAATTAATTTCAATGGGTTTTTGTGTTAAATTCACGTTTGTATGTTTTATTGTGGATGATTTTATGATTGAATGTCAATGATCAATGGGATGATATCATAAGAGCATGGGTGTGTTGCACAGATTGGTAATTCCTATGGAAAAGATTGTGTTGATGTTTTAGTTCAAGAGTAAATGTAGTTTTTTTTTTTAATTAAGGGTGAATTTTGGTGGCATGAATTAAAAGATGAGGAAGTTATGTTAAGTGGCAACTATTAAGTAGGTATTGTGGCATGGCTTATGAACATGAGCTAAATGGGATTCTGATGTGTGGATGAGTAATGAAGTCAAACGAGTGATGCGAAATAGTCACAAACTGATGCAAATACAAACTTAATCTATCAATTTAATCTAAAATTAAAGAAATCAAAAATCCCTAATTATGAACCCTAATTAACAAGAAAATAACAAAGTATATGAATCTCAACAATTGATCGGTCAAACTTGCTTTAAATGAATCTTAGAGGATAATGCAAGCATAGAAACATAGTAGCAAAACAATTACACATCTAAAACATAAATTCAAATATAGAAATCGAAACTCATAAATGGAACAATGCTTTGACAAAACAAGTTCAATCAAAAATCAAAATCGTTTTAAATTTTGAATTCAACCTTGCCTCAACTATTCAAGAGTCACTTTGTACATCTTGAATGATATTGCGACTACTATGTGCTCTCTAATTCATAATATTGACTATGCATATAATGTGAATTAGTTTTTTTTTGTAAGAACAAGGATGAGTTTAGAATTAAAAATGAAAAGAAAATATGACTATTAAGAAAGAATGGATCAGAATCGAATGAAATAGTGAATTAAATGTATCAATCGATAAAAATGAACAAGAATCTCATTAAAGATGGAAGCACATCACAAAGTGTACAAATAGATATTTAATTCATGTCCTAGTACTAGCTATATAGATCGTAGATCACAAACTCAACTCAAAAGTTATAAAAGGAAAAGAAACCTGAAAATCAACCTCCTCTAGCTAACTTTGTAGAGTAGTGGTGGATTAATCTCCATAAATACTCTGAACAATGGCAAATAGATGAAGAAATTATTGTGAATTGCATTTTTTCCTAGCACCCCTAAGAGCTTCTCTTAGATCTTGCTTCATGCACACGCTTCTGCTTTCACCAAACTTTCAAAACTCTCTTTCTTATAAAGAAATTAGCTATTTAAACCTATCTATCTAATGACCTTCTTGACTTACTATTATAGGTTAGACCAACATGCTACAGCAGGTCATTTCCAACGTGAACTTCCTTGTCCAACTCATCTTCTTCTTTTGGCTAAGTGGGTAGCAAGTTCCCTTTACAACTATGTTCACTATCACTTTCTATTACATATTGTTGCAACTATTTGGATCTGACCATTGGAGTGCTTTATTGGTTGCAACAAGTTCAACTCATGGGTTCAACCTTTAATAAGTCTTAACATATTTGGTTAGTAGTTGTTATGTAGATAGGTGCATGTTAATGCAGGTACAACTTCCAACATAATTGCATTGTTGGCCTCCAACTCAGGTTACCCTTTCTTAGCTTGTTTGTATCTAACACCTGTAACCAAATTTAAAAGCTTTCATAAGAAGCAACACTACAAAAAAGATTAATTTTAACGGAGGTTATAAAACCTCCAGTAATTTATACACATAGTGGAGCTTTTTTAAACCTCTGGTAAGTACTAGGGGTTTTATGATGAACCCCAAGAAAATTTTATTTCCCTCCACATCTTTTTTTCCATACCCTTTTCATATATATTTTTTTTCAAAAAACCTTTTTACCACTTTGTTCGTACGTTTGACAAAACAAACATAATATACCAACGTTTGAAAAACTCACCCAAACCCACTTTCCTCAAACTTCACATTACTTTCATTCTACAGTTGTAGCTCACTCTCAATCTCAATCTCACTCTTAATCTTAATCTCAATCTCAGTAAAACCATTTTCATGTGCAGTTGTAGCTCACGATTTTGTTTGAATTTTCATCTTGCTTCCAAACGGAAATGGTTTTCCTTTTCTTTTCTTTAGGTTTTCAAAATTTTTCGTTTTGTTGTTAAATTCTGACTTTGAAATCTTTGATGTTTGTTTTTGCTAAGAGATCCAATTATAGGTGTTGCATTTTCTGAAATCTATAGTTCATCTCTATTGCTCGTTCAATGGCTTTGCATCTCCATTGCGGGTTTGGTTGATTATGGTTGCTTCATGCTTTGCATGTTCATAGTTGCCATAACATTTATCTTTCAATTTTAGGTGAAATGGAGTAATTGATGCATGAAGCAATTCTGATTGTAAGAGTAGTTGCACTACAATGGCAAAATATGGACTGCTACAATTTTGATTGTTGCTTCTCTCGGAAGTGATTGACTAGGTTAGCTCTTGGAGTGAGTTCCTTTGAGACAGAACTTCATTGGATGTTTCCACCTTCAAAAGGTAACCCTGTATTTTTCTGTTTATTTGGACATAGCATTATAAGCTAGAGGTTGTAATTTTTCACACACAATCATCAAATTCTAATGCTCCCTGTTTTAATATTACAAATTATAATTTAAATTATAATTTGATATATACTTCATTTTCTGACTGAAGTTGATTAGGAGTTTTTAATTTATGTTGTTGCTTGCATTCTAATGTTTTCAAACACTATAATTGAATGATGTAATCTGAATGAATTTCCAATCAATTAGCTAAATGTTCATAATATACCAAACAATTGTGCCTTTTAAAAAAAAAAGCGAGGGCCAGTCTATTACTATGCCATCCCTATGTCTAATATTTACTTTTTAAAACATAAAGAGCGAGTGCCAAATTGTCACAACGTAAAGATATAAATATAATGATAATAAGTCCATCACCTATTATTTTAAACATTACACTATTCACTTTTCTCTTCTTCATCCAAGTCAAAATCTAAAATGTGTGCCAAGGAACATATCTAAGATCCCCATATTTAAATTTTTGTTTCTTTTCACAAACACATATGAATAAAGAATAAGTGAAAAAATGTCAAGAGAGCACTTGTCAAATAAATGTGGAACCCTCCAAGTAGTAGGATAATATGCACATTAATTCCCCAAACTTAGTGCATCATATATGCAGGTGATATATATATATATATATATATATATATATATATATATATATATATATATATATATATATATATATATATATATATATTTAGTTACTATAATGAAGAGGAGCATTTAACCTTGTTTTATAGCCTCATCTGATACAAGATCACTCTATCCTTTCATAAGAGTCATGGAAGGACTCTAATCCTTTCTTAATGTACCATTTTTAAGATAAGATCGATCATGTGTTTACTTTAAATCCTTAATACACATATGCATACATAAAACTCTAACTGCTCCTAATTCTTAGTGCTCACTTTCAACAGTAGTGCTATGTTCTATTTGCTATATTCTTTTTTACCATGAACACTTTACAACCTATAATTTAGTATGATAATATCCCATTGCACATAAAAAAACATACTAGAAAGTGGGTTATATAAAATAGCATAATATTTATCCATTTATAATATATAATACTCATACCCTTTTCTCTCTCTTTTCATATGATAAATCACAATATAGAAAATTCAGATTCAATTTGTCTACTACGAAATATGAAAATATGAAAATCATGTTTTTTGTAAACTTGCACGCATGCAATATATTAATGCAATTAACGTATATTTGTTGAAACGTTACTACTAAAGTTTGAACAATGTATACTGATATTTAGTTTAGGTTGTATTTTGTGTGTATATGAGGTTTCATGCATCTAAAAGTTTAAATTCCTTCTTTCCAACACTTAACTACTTTCTATGTGTACTCTCAATTAAATCAAGTATGCAATTTACTTTACATTTCAGTTAATTTTAATTTTGCACTTATTATTAAGATTTTACTATTTTTTTGCTTTTACATTTTACAATCCCCCAATTTTATTCTGAAATCAACTAATGAAATTAATTTCCTTGTACAACCAAGCTTTATAACACAAGAATTGGAATCTACCATTGACTTCACATTTATAATCTTTCATTTTCCTTGCAGAGCAACACTTGTTTTTGAAGTTGAGTTAGTTTTCTTTGACCAAGGAAGGGCTCCAGTTTGGAAAGTTTGTCGAAGGAGAAGGCAAGGTTTGAGTAAGTAACATTTTTTAACAATTTACTAAATGCATGTGATTTTGTTTGCTTTGAATATCTGCTTTTATTATAAATTAATAACAATATGATATTATTAATTAGTTTTGTCCCTCTAGATAACATAAATATGATGCTTGGTAGCTAGCAACAATATTTTTATCAGTTTATTGATATAGATGGATATTTAGCAACATTGGAGATTGGAGAATTCATATTCTCCTTTGATATGTATGTTATTCTTGTCTTGAAATGACGTATCAATTTCTTCACTTGAACAAACCCTATTCTCAAAGAAGAAATCTTGGATAGTGATGCCTAGAAATACACCTCAATATATGGAAGGATTGAACACACTTTTGGACTTTTCATTTGCTAATAGCAGTGTGAGGGGGGAGATAGTATGTCCATGTTCGACATGTAACTTTAACAAGTGGCAGTGTCATCAAAAAGTGTATGAACACTTGATTATCAAACCTTTTCCAAAAGGATATTTAGTGTGGCTTCTACATGGGGAGAGAAGAGGAGAAAATGTGACAGATGAAATACATGTTATGCCACAAGAAAATGATGAAATAATTCCTGCTAATAATCTAAGGTATGACATGATTAATGATGCATTTGGGTATCATCAATATAGCGATGACATGGTAGATGATAGGGACACGGGTGCAGAGTCAAGCCATAATATGAATGATGATCTTGGAGATTCCTTTAAGTTGATGCAAGATGGTCAAGAGAGTTTATATGAATGGTGTGATAAATATTCTAAGCTTTCTTTCTTGATCAAGTTGTATCACATCAAATGTATGTGCAAAATAACTAACAAAGGAATGTCCATGATACTAGAGTTGTTAGCCGATGCTTTTGAACATGCTAAAATACCACGCTCATTCATGAGGCGAAGAAAATCATTAGCAAGCTTCGTCTTCATTATACAAAAATTGATACTTGTCCAAATGATTGCATGTTGTACTTAGGAAAAGACACAAATAGGGACTTTTGTAAGAAATGTAAAACATCTAGATGGAAGGAAAAAAAGAAAGGTACAAGTGATAGTGGTACAAGTAGTAAAAGAAAAACGATTCCTGCAAAGGTTTTAAGGTATTTTCCCTTGAAGTAAGCCACGCTTACAAAGGATGTTTATGTCTTCTAAAATAGCTAAGCATATGCGATGACATGCATCAAAAAGTACAAATGAAGGCATCTTAAGGCATCCAAGAGATTCTAAGGCATGGAAGACATTTGACCTTAAACATCCTCAATTTGCCTCAGACCCTCGAAATGTGAGACTTGTTTTGGCTACTTATGGGTTTAATCCATTTGGCAATCTTAGCACTAGTCATAGTATTTGGCCAGTTGTACTCATACCGTACAACCTTCCTCCTTGGATGTGTATGAAACAAAGTTCCTTTATTCTATCTGTGATCATTCCAGGAAAGCGAGCTCCAGGAAATGATATTGATGTATATTTACAACCACTAATAGAAGAGTTGAAAGAGTTATGGAGCATGGGCATCAAAACTTTTGACTCATATGGAAATGAAGTGTTTGATTTACATGCATCCATATTGTGGACTATTAGTGACTTTCCAAGTCTTGGAACCTTATCTAGATGGAACACACATATTGGGTTGGCATGTCCTAGATGTAATTTTGATACAACTCCTAAGAAGCTTCTTAAAGGTAGTAAATTTTGTTTCATGAGTCATCGTTGTTGGTTAGATGGAAGGCATAGATTTAGACTAGCTCGTATGAGATTTGATGGAACTATACAAAATAGAAATCCACCTATGGTAGTGTAAGGATATGATGTCTTACAACATGTTGAAAATATCAATGTTGAATTTGGGAAAGAACCGGTACTTGAAGAACGGGCCAAAAGACAACGGGGAGTCAATCAAGCTAAGTTAGACACTCAACAATGGCGAAAAAAAAGTATATTTTTTGAACTTCCTTATTGGGTAGACAACTTATTACATCACAATTTGGATGTTATGCATATTGAAAAAAAAATGTATATCATAATGTGGTGTTTTTCCTTGTTGAGTGATAGTTCAAACAAATGTAAAGACAATCTAAAAGCACAAAAGGATTTATAACTTTGGGGTATTAAATTTGATCTTTGGCCTGATGAGAATGGTAGATATCTCCCTACTATATATACATTGACAAATGCAAATAAAGATATCTTTCTTAAAACTTTGAAGAACATGACTGTTCTAGATGGTTACTATAGTAACATTAGTAGATGCATTGATGTCAAACAACGTAATCTTGGTGGATTAAAAAGTCATGACTAACATGTTTTGATGGAGCAACTTCTACCTTTGGCAATGATAAATACACTTCCTAAAGAAGTATACTCTATCTTGATTGATTTGTGTATGTTTTTTAGACAATTGTGCAATAAAGTTTTAAGAATGGATGAACTTGACCAACTACAAAGTAGAGTTGTCCTCACATTGTGTCACATGGAGATGTTATTTCCTCCTTCTTTCTTTACAGTCATGATTCATTTAATTGTGCATTTGATAGAAAATGCCAAGCTTGGAGGACCCGTCCAATATCGATGGATGTATCTTGTTGAGAGGTATCTAGGAAAGTTAAAGTCTTATGTCCATAATAAGGCACAAGCAGAAGGGTCAATAACTGAAGGATACATGGATGAAGAGGCTTTAACTTTTTGTTCTAAATATTTAGATGGAATTGAGATAGTACTTAATCGACTGCGTCGTGTTAATGATGAACCCTATATTGTACCATCTAATGTAAGTACATTATTCCCACAAGTTGGAAAACCAATCAGGGCTTTTTCTTATTTCACTCTATCGGCATTGCAAGCACATCGTCATGTGCTAACTAACTGCACCATAGTTGACTCGTTTCTACAGTAAGTATTTTTGTATTTTTGTATAATTGGTTTTTCCTTCAACATTATATTATATATTTTATATCTTTGACATAGAGAATTTAGAGACACTTTACGAAGACAACTAAGAAGTCCACACGATCATCCTCTATGATAGACAAGATGGTTCATAGGGAATTTGTAGAGTGGTTTTCACGTCGTGTATGTATATTTTCTCCAATAATCTTTAATTTATATATATCATTAAAATATTAAGTATGTTTCTGAATATTAAGTATTTTGTTTTATTTTATTTTAGATAAGGAATGAATCAATTGGTATCCATCCAATTGATTTAAAATTCTTAGCTATGGGTCCAATTGAATGTGCAAAGCGATATAGTGCCTACAATGTGAATGGGTTCAAATTTCGTATATTGGTGCGTGAACTTTGGCTTAAAACACAAAATAGTGGAGTGTTTGGTACATTTGGGACAAGGAGTTATGCAAGTAGCATTGATAATCAAAAATGGTTTGGAGGTGTGCCATATTACGGTCGATTGGTAGACATAATTGAGATAAATTACCATGGACATTTCTCAGTTGTTTTATTCAAATGTATATGGGCTAACAAAACTTCTTTTAGAGGGATTATGATTGATGACTTTGGATTTACATTAGTAAGTTTTGCACGTTTGATCCACACTGGTGATAATGATGATGATGATGATGAGCCATACATTCAAGCATCAGAAGCTCCAATGGTGTATTATGTAGAAGATGAGTTGGATAAAAATTTGTGCATACCTGTATATTTAAATCCTAGAGACATGTACAACATGGGTGAAGAAGATGTTGACGATTTTCATGGATCAGAACCATTTGAGCAATAAAACTTAGAATTACTATATTTAGATGAGGATGAAAATATACAACTAGCAACATAATTGTCACATAACACTCTTTTCCATTCTAAATCAGTTTCATAATGAATTTGTAATACTATTTCTGATTCTGCAACTATAGTAGTAGGTTAGCTTAGTAATTTAGAAATCAGAACTTCTTTTCTCTATAGCTTTGCACTTGCTTTTGCTCAGGAAAAAAATTTCATCGTGATCTTTTTGTTCCAAATCTATTATGAAGTTAACCACATACTTAATAACTAAGAAATCAATTGAGATATATAGAATTTCAATTTTAATGATTATGTATACTACTAGATGTTAGAAGGTCTTTGATGATTCTTGAGATCTTTCTGTAATTATTACTGAGTTTTAGAGCTTTATGGTATTAATGATTAAGTTAAACAATCTTGATTATTAGATCTTAGGAAAAAGTATAACATTGACAACAAAAAAAGAGTTAATAAAATTACTTTATTTCAAAGAAAAGTATATTGGAACAAGCCTACAAAAATTACCTGCATAAGCACTTCTTGTTGTCCAACAGTGTGTACTAGGATAGAGAAAAGGGATAAGTCAACTCCATTGGTTAGTATGGTAGCCTCTGCTAATAGAATTGCAAATGACATGACGCCTAATATAACAGTCAATGATTTCTCAACATATTTCCATAATATACATCTCCATAGAAACTCTGATAAATTTACATTTTAGTCAGATATAATGGTTTTGTTTAGTACCTAATAAGAAACTTTTTGTGGAGATCCAAACTCTAATACTTTTGTAAAAGAAAAGAAACTGACTTTTGTGGAGATCATCTAAATAGATTTTATATTTGGGGACATAGATTTGATTTCAAACATGCTACATATAAAGATCAAAAATGTAGGTTAAGACCAACCATCCTGTAGTATCATGACGCTCATAAGACGACGTCTCAGTGATGCCATAGATTTATCATCTCTGTCATAATGCATGTCACTTTCACATACTCTTACTGCTTTGTTATAAAATGTTTCCATTTAAAAATAAATCACTAAAGTTATTACACCACTTTTTTTATTGTTAGACTAATAACTCAACTAGGCTTTGATTAAAATGAGTTGATTTTCTTAACAGTTTACAAGTTAGGCCCTTTAGTCCAATTTGCAAAATCAAATGGTGATAAAAAAAATATTTAAAGCTTTTATACATGCAAGACACTATAATTTATGCACAACAAAAATTTGTGGAACGTACAACATAATTTCTAGGATAATGCAAATTGAATTATTCATTGAATGTTCTTTCTATAACATATATATGTCTTCTATTGTTTGATTATTTCACTAAATTGGAGTCTTTATCTAACATATATAAATCTTCTATTGTTTGATTATATTTAAGTATAAGTTATAAACATTTTTCTCCTTATCCTAAATTTGAAGTTGGTGTTTTTCTACTCTTTTTTTTTCAGAATTCATAATTAACCAATATTATAATTGAATTGTTCACTTGATACCATTTTGATAATTATGAAATGTAAATAAAAAGGGATTTACATATTGCTTGGTACTAACATATGTGTTTGCCTTATTTTATGAAGACCACCTAAAGATGAAGAAAACATCAATCAAGTGTAATAGTTCAGATGTACACACCACCTAAAAGTCCTCTTCTACATAGGGACAAGTAGTTGATCACAAGTCCTCTTCACGTTATCATCCATCTAATCTAGGTAATATGTTGAATTTGAAATTGAGCTTTATTATTCATGACTATGTAATATTAAATCTTCAAGAGTTTTATGGGTTTTTAGGAGTCTTCAAGAATAAATTTGCAACCTCAAATAAGTCTAAGTCAAATACATAAGTGCATATATCATTTCCTGCACCTAAGTTTACTCATTCTACACATCTTCAACGTCCATCTACACCTGGTTATATATATCTCAACTCTTTTACTAATTTTTTTTTCATATGTAAATTGTAATAGTTATATTCAACAAATTGATTCATTTTCAAAAACTGAACAGGTTCTTCATTTCCATTTCCCCATCCACCTCTAACTACACCTCAACAAAGTAGTGAACATGCTCCCCCTCCACCTCCACCTGCACCCAGCCAAGTACTGAACAGGATCCTCCTCCACATGCACCTGCGCCTCAACTAAGTAATGAACATGATCCTTCTCCATCTACACTTGCACCTCAGCCAAGTAATATACGTCTCACAATTTTTTTCACATCATGCACACTTGTTTTTTTTCTTCATTTAACTAATTTACTTCCAAAAACCTTGAAAGTGAGGATATCTTCAACTAGTACATCATATGTATATTCTGAAAGTGAAGAGGAAGAAAGTAAGGAGACTGAGTTGCAAGAAAATCAACAAAAGCTTGCAGCACGAAAAAGGGCATGGTTTGTTGATGTTATTCGTATGCAACTATTTAATATTACACATATTCTTTGAAAATTACTTAAGACCCTTTTGTAATTGAGTTTAATTAAATTATGTGTTGGAACACAGTTTTAATAACTCCATGACATATTGAAACTTTTGTATATATATGTATGTTTTCAAATTGTAAGTTTTTAATCATTTCTAAATTTTTCTTTACATTTAAGATCTAAAGTAGTCCTTCTAATGTCTAGTATTTTTAGTCCACTTAAAATTTTGATGTATCAAATAATAGAAACTTTGTAACTTTGTATCTAAAGTAGTAAGTTTTGATGTCTAGTATCTAAAGTAGTAAATTTTAATTACTGTAACTTTGTAACTTAGATTTTGATGTATCAAATACTAGAAAGTTGTAATCAAATTCTTTCTATGCTGAATTCTTATTTTTAATCATGCAAATTTCTAGTTAAATATGCACTATTTAATTTGTTTTTCAAACTTTATAGATGATCAAGGAAAGATAAATACAAAACAGCGATGAGCCAATGATGTATGGAATTTACCTACAAATGAAAGGATTGTTGTGCAATGGAATAATGAGGGTCAACCAATTGGAGATAGTGGAGCATTATTGAATAGGTTTTTAGGTAGTGTTTCAAGAAACTCCAACACTTTTCCTATTAGCTATTCTAGTTGGAGGAAGATTCCTAAATATTATAAAGAAGATATACTTAAAATCACTATTCAGGTAAGGAATGTAAAAGTTGAATTTATAATTTAATTATACCATGATTGTTGTTAATTTTAATTGTTTCATGTTTTGAAGGTTAAGTTTGATGTCCATTTTGATGTTCATGTAAACCATGTTCTCAAATCACTTAACACAAAGTGGAGAGACTATCGACAAGAATTGTGGCAACAAAGGAATGACAGTACACGTACTAGAGATTAATTGATCACAATGGCTCCAAAAGGAATAGATAAAGACCAATGGGCTTCTTTTATTGATTATCATTTAATTTCAAAAACAAAGGTATAATTGAATTTTTTTTTCATCAACCTTATTCATAATTAATAATTTTTATACATTGGTGATTAGAACCATGCCCTCAAAAATAAAGAGAATAGGACAAAGCAAACCATTACTCACACAAGTGGATCTAAGAGCCTTGCAAGGGAAAGAGATGAAATTGTAAGAATACTACATATCTTTAAATGAAATTTATGTTTTAATTTTTTGAATTGTGTCATAAAATTTTTCTTCAATTCTATAGGAAAAAAAAAAGTGTGGCCAAAAGGTCAGTAGAGGAGAGGTGTGGATAGCTACCTATAAGCATGGTAATGGGACATTTGTTAGTGATGAAGCAAGGGAAATTGGTGTAAGTTTGATTCTAATAAACTCTATAATTATCATCCACAATTCATGTTATTTTAATTAGTTTCTTCTTGTGTTCTATATAGGAAAAAATTCAATCATATAAATCAAAATTATCAACATCCCAATCAAAAGATATATCATGTACCGATTCCTTAGCTTTTTCTTTTGGAAGTCAAGAACATTGCAGACGTTTTAGGGGTTTAGGTTTGGGACCTTTCCCATCTAAAGTATTTGGCTTCAATGCACATTCATATGGTGGGGCGTCTTCGAGTTGTCCTTCTTATACACAATTGCAAAACCAAGTTAATAATTTCTTACTTTCAATTATTGCTTTTTTTAATTTATCTCTTTTGGATAATGGTATTTTATTAACTGTGACTTCATAACCGTCCTTGATGTGACTGGTAATCTTATTCTTGATAGATTTAGGTTTAGCTATTTTATCACTCTTTAAGATTAGACATGATTTATGCATCATTATTTATAGTGGGCGGTTTGTAAGTGATGGCTCATAGGTTTGTTTTGTCTTCAAAAATATTACTTTGAATTGTTGATCCAACATTATTCATGTGGAAAACTTTATACTAGTATAAGTAGTTGTAGCAACACATTTTTCTTATGTTTGCTAAAATTTAGTGAAATTTTTAAATATTACTGGTTTACTATGTTTTGTGAGTACATATTCAAGTTTGCTAAATGTGGTGGCTATAGATCTTTTCCTTTGGTTAACATTATTCTATTGTTCGTCTTGAGATTCCAATTGATTTATGAGAATTTGAGCAAATACACGTGTTAATGTAAGAATGGTAACATGGGATTTTTATCATAAATGGAACTCCGAAGAGTAGTTCATGTGAAGTGGCATGTTTTGTTGTTTATTTACTTGTACAGACAGTCTTGAGGTTGATTTTATACACTAGTATTCATTTTAGGAAGCAATTATTGTGGTTTCAATCATCATTTTTTTTATTGAGTAGTTGGTATTAGTAAATGATTTGCATAGGTGAATTTGTCAACACATGGATTGATAGTTAATTCCATAAAAAGGTTGTTTATTTATTGCTTAGACAACTTCACTGTAATATGTTTCATTGTTGATGATTTTGAGTTTGATTTAAGTTTGTATTGTTATTAGGCATGTTTTAAAATGCAGGCAGTTTGATTAATTTGATTAGTTATGTTCTAAAATAGGTTTCTTGATTAACATCACAAGTCAATGAAATGGAGGCAATGATGACTTTCTTTGTACAAAACTATCGAGGAGAATTGCCTCATGAATTTCTTGTGTTTCATTCATCATTCGGTAATATTTAAATTTTTAGTATATTAATATTAATATTAATATATATATATATATATATATATATATATATATATATATATATATATTATATTGTAAATGTTATTAATAATGATTATTTTTAATATTAAGTATCTGATCAGGGGAGTGTTCCTAATGGAGAAACAAATGACTCAAATAAAGATTGATAGTTGAAGAATCTTATAAGACTTTCATTTTGTTTGACTTTATAACAATTAGAACAAAGATATTATAATATTTCACTAGCTTGAATGTTTAAACTTTATTATTCACTTTGGACTTATCGACAACGTTCCTCATTTTTATGAATGTTATATCTAGTTATAAACAAATATTTAAATGTTAGAATTTTTGTTTATCATATGTTTTATGAATTATATGCATTCAAAAAGTGTAACAAATAAAATTAAGGAAATTTTAAAAATAAGTAAAAACATGAATGTATAATGAATTGCATTGCAGGGGTGAAAAGGGGACTTTCAGTACTATTATACAGTATAAAGGATTTAAAATCATCGGTAATTACCAAGGGTTTCAAAACTGCATGTAAATACTAGGGATTTCAAAATTTTCGGTAATTACCAGAGGTTTCAAACTGCCGATAATTACCAGGGGTTTTAAAACCGCCAGTAAATACCAGAGGTTTCAAACCGCCGGTAAATACCAGGGGTTTCAAACTGCGGGTAAGTGTTGCTTTACCAAGACTTGGTGAAAATCACTGGTAATTCATTAACGACGCTTGTTTTTCTAAGGGAAAAACAAACCCTTAGTAACTCCTTTAGCAGGGGTTAAAACCCCCAGAAATGCCATAAATAACTTCTGGTAAAAATTATTTTTGTTGTAGTGCAAAATGGATGTTGCTATAGTTGTTTATTAATGAGCCAATAAAATTCTAAATGGATATAACGGAATGCTACTTAATCCTATAGAAAACATAGTCGAGTTATGCTAGTAGAAAACTAAAAGTTGAAATGAAATACTAACTAAAATCAGCAAATGAAAATATTATTCTAATGAACAAAACAACAAATAATATGGAAAATAATTTTGCACCGTGGTATACAACTATAAGCACTACTACAATTATTATAACCTAATTTATGACTAACTAAGACTAAACCAATGATGATAATGCAATAAAAATGATGGAAAGACAAGAAAAATTAAAGGATCTATAAATTTTATCAATACAAGTATTACAATAGATCAATTAAGACTAAGAAAAACTAAGACAACTCTACTGTTATTCTAGATTATCACTAAACAAATCTTAAAACTTGTTAATTAAAACATAATGCAACTCAAGACTTAGCCATGCAATCTATGCTAGAAATGCCCAAAAATACTAGAAATGAAACTAACTGATAGAGGACCATCCCAAGATTCCATACAAGAAGAATTTGAAGATGAACCTTTACAATTTAAAGGACCTATGACAAGGGCAAGGAGTAAGATATTGGAAGATTAAATCTATTCAAGGCTTCTGATGCTACAAGCAATTAGGAATTCAAAGGATATAAAAATCATGGGTTGAAGCACATTTGAAGGATAGTTTTTAGGAAAAAATTAGTTTATGTTTTTGGACTTTGAGTTTTCTTTTAGAAATTAGTTATGTTTCTATGTTTTTGGGCTTTGGCCTTTCTTTTATAAATTAATTTATGTTTTTGGACTCAAGCCTTCTTGTAGGGTTCTCAGATTTTCTTAAACTTATGTGCCTATATATAGAGGTACCAAGAACTAATGTGGACACTTTGAGTCATATATTGAATTTGATTTCATTAAAGAGAGCATTCTCTTTGATCTTGGCTTAGGCCTCTTGTTCTTATCAAAGATTAACATCTTTGTGGCGAATCTTCACTTGACTTATCAATATGCTAGATTATGGCGTCCTCCATCTCTGTCTTATTTTGTGTTCTTCTCTGATTTATTCATGTCGTGCCTCTTGAGGATTCAAACTCAGAAACGATCGTACTCTTTCCTAGATAGGATCGCATCACTAACTAGCCCTTAAATGAGTGATTTTAAGCTAAAAAAATATAAGCACTTGGGGACCTATCTCTGGGCGATTGGTGTTTAGAGTGTTGATACTTGTTTATGGCATTTTGAGCGTCAGGTTGTCTGTTTTACATGTTTTGCTTATTGTGATTATGAGTCCAGGTGTTATAGCAATGATATATGTATGTACAATGTGCTAAATTATTTTGGTGATGAATTCACATGATGAGTTGAAATATGGTTGATCATATGATGATCTTATATATGATGATCATATGATGAATTCACATGTTTTGGGCATTTTATTTGAGCTATATTTCTATTCTATTTTTGTTATATATTTTATATTTTGTATTACTTATTTAACTTTTGGAAATCATAAATTGTTGGTTGAATAAGTAAGTGTTGATATAATTTAGTGTTGTCAACATTAAATTTATAAATTTATGTCAACTAAGTCAATTATTTACTATTGTAATTAGTAATTAATTTAAAGATTTATGCCAACAATGGTTTTTTTAGTGTGTTGGACAAGGTAAAGTTTAAATAATATAATCCCTACTACGTTTTTAAATAACAACCTTTTTACTATTTTTTGTAAGAGAAAACTTAATACAAAAACGGACTTTTTTGGAAACTACATTTTTTTACGGAAATAGGTTAAAAACCTAAAATTGTATTGGGTTAATATTGTAACCAAGACTTATGGTCAAATTTGTATTCGACAGTCAAATTTGTAACCAACCAGAGAATTATATTTTTTTTAGTATTTTCAAATTCATTGAATTTAATCAATTTAAAATTTAAGGCATTTTTTCTGCTCTAATAAGGTTTGGGTCTGGCCTTATTAGAGGGCCAGAGTCAACCCACTAGCTATGTGGTTGTTTCAGAAAATTCTTCAACTCTTTCCACTTCGCTTTTCCATTACGTTTCCTTATTTTCTCCACTTCTGTTCTCACCCAGCTCCCATTTCAATAGAAGCTCAATTAGGGCTTGAACAAGATCCTCCTTTGAACTAACTGGACAGTTCATCCCTCCGCGTAAGTAGAACTCTAAACTCGTGTCCCCTTTTTTTTCTTCTTTTCTGTTTGGAAGCTCTGGTTCCGCTTTAAACCTCTACTAAGGTCTTAGTTTCATTCTTCTTGTTTTGTTTTCCAGCTCCGTAAGTTGTAACGTGCAGTGGTGTTCTTCCTTGTGTTCCCTTTTTTTTCTAGCACCTATTCAGGTAAGGAAAGCTAGGGTCTTGCATGTTTTAAGTTATTTTGCTTGTTTTGTTCTTATTTCAAGCTCTAGATGCATGAATGATGTTGGTGATGGTGTGAAAATACTTGTGGCTTGTGTATTTGCTTGATTTCTCGTTTGCATGCATGAGAGTAGGTAGGATCTGCTAGGCTCGCCTAAACGAGTGGTTTGTCACCCAAACGAGAAGCTCTCGCCTAAGCGAGGAGCTATTGCCTAAGCGAGAATAGTAGAAGCTCATCCCTGCTCTCTGTCACGAGTTGTCGCTTGAGCGAAGGTCGTCCCCGCCTGAGCGAGAGTGATCTCGCCTAAGCGAGATGGTTTAGCTTAAGTAAGAACTCGTGGATGCTCCAGTACTATCTGTTTGCAATCTCGCCCAGGCAAGAGTTTTGAGCTTCAGCGAGAGGCTCTTATCACTTGAGCGAGAGCTCCTTAACTTGAGCGAGATTGACAACACAGTTGTTTGAATGCTTGTATACTCCCATGATTGATTGGTTACCCTTTTAAAGCATGAAGTATGATGTTGCGTATGTTTAAGGTGATGAAATGAAATTGTTATATGATGTGTTGGCAAGAAATAATTGTGAATTGGTTGGTTGTTTGGGCATTGGCATGAAATTATAATGCGTGAGATAAAAAGGTGGATTTAGTGTGAGAAACATGGATGTGGTATGAGATAGATGTAATTCCATGAATCTCTTGGCGAGATTTCATGGTGGTGTTGTAGTCTCATATAGAGCGAACTAATTCAAGTGGTGAGAGTAGTAGGAGGCCCTAGTCTTTGACAAGATAATGGCCCTAGATGATCATGGGGAAACATTGTGCGAAGGGTAAAACCCATTGGCAATGGCTCTGTAGAGTAATAGAGGCCACCACAAGTGCAAGCATCTAGTGAATTTGATCTTATTATATGTATCCGGATAATTGAGTCATAGAGTCTTGTTTGTATGCTATCACATGATTGAATGCCTACTATTTTTCCTGTTTATAATCTGTTTTAACTATCTGCTTGCTATAACATGTTCAAAATTTTCTTTTTACTCTAGCTTACCCCTTTTTGTTCGGTGTCTGTTCTTTGTTTGGCTTTTCCTTTTTACGATGATCACCAATTATTTGGTGTGAGCAAATGTGGAAACCCCTAGTAGTCATCAGGATGATGTGAATGTTGTAATGTAATATGCATAAGGTTGGATCTTGCTTTAAGGAGCATCTTTTGGGCACTATTGTCTCTGTAATTTCTTGCTCTATGAGCAGTCTTTTCTATAACAGTTGCACTCTTAAGTTCTGTTTCATGACATCGCGGTGTGCCTTAATTTTCTTTCCTGGTATACGTATGGATGATTGTAATTAGTGGATTCTCATATACTTCTTATCGCGTGCTCTATTAATATTATAATTATGCACCATCTTATTTAGTAGAATTATTTTATTTAAATGGGATGTCACAGAAAACTTACTAATATTAATTAATTATTTAATAATTATGACTAATGGCTAATTACTAATTACTAATTATTAATTATGAAATAGTAATCACTTTGAATTATTCATTATTTTATTAAATTTTATTAAAAATATTATATATTAATAATATTATTAATTACGTAATAGTTATAACTTTTAGTTATTTATTATTTTATTAAATTTATTAATTTATTTAACATATTATTAATATTATTAATTTTTAGTTATTAATATATTATTAATATTAATATTATTAAGTTCATTATTAATATTACTTATTACTATTTACAAATTAATTATATATTTCACTTATTCAATATTTTATTAAAAAGAATTTAATATTGATATTGATATTATTTAATACCAGTGAAAACACATGCACGTGAGTTTACTTATTTTCACAATAATAAAATATAATTAAATCATTATTTTTATTATTATAATCATAAATTTGGATATAAAAATTCTTATAATTTTGTTATAAATAATTGTTATTTACTTTGTAGATAGTTTTATAATTAAAAAAATCGTTAATTTAAAAACAAATGGTCAAATAAAATAAAAGTTGCTTAAATTTAAAAATCAATTACTTAAAAATTTAAACTAATCAAATAATTATTTTAATTTAAAGAAAATATTTAAAGACTGAAATTCAGAAAGAAGAAACCCTTTTATATAAATATAGATTAACATTGAAAATAGTTATTATTTTTAATATTATTTTGTCATTGTTTAAAATTTAAAATTAAATCAAAATATTTTCTGCATTTATAAATTAATTTACTTATCTAATTAATAATAATAATACTATTATTATTATTATTATTATTATTATTATTTTCAAATATTTTTATTAATATTATAGAATTGATAATTCAAATAGAAAATATATAACTGTAGTTATGATTGTAACTTCATAGGTCTTGATTTATGATATGTTACACACACTATAGTCTTTTCCGGTATACAAACTAAAAGTTTTATTTTGCAGAAATATTCATCCAAAATTTGTAACTAAGCAGAGAATTATATATTTTTTAATATTTTCAAAATCATTGAATTGAATCAATTGGAAACTTACTAATGTTAATTACTTTTAATTATTAATTATTAATATTAATTCTGACTAATTACTAATTACAAAATACTTATAACTTTGGGTTATCTATTTTTTTGTTTTTTTCATCTTATTTTAAATTTAACAAAGTTATATCTGTTCTATATGTGTAAATTATAATGGTCTTCTGAATAATGATATGAATGTTTATAACAAGTATATTTATATATATATATATATATATTTATATATTATTATAGTTTTCTGAATAATAAAATTGAGTAAGTCATTCTATATGGATATTCAAAATAAATATACCCATAGATATTCAAAAAGTTAACATATTGGACAAAACAATCATTATTATAATTATTGTTCAAGATTTTTACATTCACTTATAAACATTATCAAATTTATGTCTCTTCAATCACATCTATCATTATTATTTAAAAATTAATATCTATTTTAAACTTCTTTATTTATTTTTAATTGTTATTTATTAAAAATAAAATAATTTTGTACGTTTGTAAGTAAGAATGTCAAAAAAATTCGTACACACATATCCGTAGATAAAACCTACAGCAGGTAGGAAATTGATCTTGTAAATGGACACCTGCAAATAAGAAGATCGAGTACTTTTATACCCACGTGTAAGTACAGATATCATAATATTCATATCCGTATATACTCGTACCTGCTATACTCGAATTTAAATTAAAAAACAAATTAAACAAACATGATTAAAATATTAACACATTGATTTTGAATTGATTATTTTTTATCAATTGATTTTAAAAAAATCTTTATTTCTTTATCAATCATCATTCAATATATTATTTAAATAGATTACACACTATATGGTCCTTTTCTGTACACAAAAATAAAATTTTTATTTTGCTGACATATTCATCCAAAATTTGTAACCAAGCAGAGAATTATATATATTTTTTAATATTTTCAAAATTATTGAATTGAATCAATTGAAAACTTACTAATGTTAATTACTTTTAATTATTAATTATTAATATTAATTTTGACTAATTACTAATTACAAAAAACTTATAACTTTTGGTTATCTATTTTTTGTTTTTTTTAATCTTATTTTTATTTTAACAAAGTATTATCGGTTCTATATGTAGATTATAATGGTCCTTTGAATAATTATATGAATGTTCATAATATATATATATATATATATATATATATATATATATATATTATAATGGTCTTCTAAATAATGAAATTGAGTAAGAAGTATTCATAATAAGTATCTCCATAGATATTCAAAAAGTTTACGTATTGGACAAAACAATGATTATTACAATTATTGTTATCTTGATCATGGATGTTCAAGATTTTTACATTCACTTATAAACATTATAAAATTTGTGTCTCTTATTTTAAATCATATTTATCATTACTATTTAAAAATTAATATCTATTTTAAACTTCTTTATTTATTTTTAATTGTTATTCATTTAAAAATAACTTTGTATGTTTGTAAGTAGGGATGTCAAAAAAATTTGTATCTGCAGGCATCCGCAGATAAAATCACAACGGGTAGGAAATTGATCTTGTAGATGGACACCCGCGGGTAGGGATGGCAATGGGGCGGGGTGGGGACAGGTTTTGCTATCTCATACCCATCCCCGTAGAAAAAATTCATCCACATCCCCATCTCCACCGGGTAACGAGTATAATCTCATACCCATACCCGTACCGCTTTCTTATATTTCAATATTAATCTTAATTAATTTTTATAAAACAATAAAAAATTACATAAAGGAAACATAATATTATCAAATATTCAATATTAGAATGATGATTGTTTCTTCGATATCAAATACTTTGAAATAAATTATAATTGTTTACATTTTAGATTAGAATACCAAATAAAATTTCATGAGAACTAAAACATTTATTAAATTTACAAACATTAATGAAACCTAGTTAATAAAATTTAAAAATATTTTTAAAAACATATAAAAGAAAAAAAATATTCAAATTAAAATATATTTTAAATGTTTGTTTACATCAATTTTTTAAATTTTAATAAATCTTTTTTTTATACACTAATAAAAGTTAAAATACATCACTTGATCAAAACGACGCAAAGAAAAAATAATAAACATAATAATAAAATTTTGAAATAGATCTTGTATCTTTTGAACTCTAATATATGTTGAATGGTGATAAAAAATATTCATGGCAATTACATTAAATTTTTATCGTAGTAAATAAAAGTTATTTATACAATTAGAGTGAAAAAATTAGAGTATGATTGATAATGAGTTAGAAAATAAAAAATAATTAGATAAAATATATTGAAATAGTATTCTACATGATAAAAATAAACAAAAAATAAAAATATAAAAAATTAATAAATGTGTGTCTTAGAAACAATTTGAGAGACTATTGAAAGAAATTGCACAAAGAAAAACAAATGTATAATTAAGGGTATGATAAGATGAAAAATACCTTAGAGATCTAAGAAAACTTTTCAAATATTAACATATATACTTAATGGTTGAGAAATAACGAAAATTGTTTTAGCAAAACAAAAAAGTTCTTCAAATAAAACAAAAATGAATAATAATAAGTAAATAATATTTTTTTTATATTACTAGTAAATTAAAGGTTTATGCTATTAAACAATTAAATAGAGAGTATTAAACATTCTCATGTTAAAGGAAAATATATAATAAATAAAAATATAAAAAAATAATAGAAATATTCAAATGTGAGACATAAATTTTTTTTAATTGACATACATCATTTTAACATAATTACATAAAGGTTTATGTAAGATGAAAAATATATTGGAGATGCGAATGAATTTCATGACAAATCAAATAATTAGAAAAAATAAAGAATAGAAAGTATAAGTATATATATATATATATATATATATATATATATATATATATATATATATATATATGGTTACTTAATATTAATTAATATTTTAAATGGGGACGGGTATTAGGATGGGATATATACATCCCCATACCCAATTTAAAAAGTTGGGGATTTCCTATACCCATACCCAATCAATGCAGGGATTCCCCGTCAAAACGGGAACAAATTCGGACAATACCTACGGGGACGGATTTATTTGCCATCTCTACCCGTAGGTAAGGGGATCAGGTATTTTTATACCCGCATGTTAACAGAACAGGTACAGATACCTCATAATATCCTTACCCATAAATATTTCTACCTACTATACTATAATTTAAATTAAAAAAATTAAAGAAAGCTTATTAAAATATTAATATATTTATTTTCAATTGATTATTTTTTATCAATTAGTTTTAAAAAAATCTTTATTTCTTTATAAATCGTCATTCAATATATTATTTAAATAGATTACACACTATATGGTCTTTTCTGTACACAAAATAAAATTTTTATTTTGCAGACATATTCATCCAAAATTTGTAACCAAGCACAGAATTATATATTTTTCAATATTTTCAAAATCATTGAATTGAATCAATTGAAAACTTACTAATGTTAATTATTTTTAATTATTAATATTAATTCTGACTAATTACTGATTACAAAATACTTACAACTTTTGGTTATCTATTTTTTGTTTTTTTAATCTTATTTTAATTTTAACAATGTTGTATCAATTCTATATGTGTAGATTATAATAGTTTTCTGAATAATGATATGAATGTTCATAAAAATACATTCATAAATATTTGTGTAGATTATAACGGTTTTCTGAATAATGAAATTGATTAAACAATTCTATATGATATTCATAATAGGTATATCGATAGATATTCAAAAAGTTAACATATGCGACAAAATAATGATTATTGCAATTATTATTATCATGATTGTGGATGTCGAAGATTTTTACATTCACTTATAAACATTATCAAATTATTATAAACATTATCAAATTATTGTCTCTTATTTTAAATTATATCTATCATTACTATTTAAAAATTAATATCTATTTAAACTTCTTTATTTATTTTAAATTGTTATTATCTAAAAATAACTTTGTACACTTGTAAGTAGGAATGTCAACAGGACGACTAGGGTGCGAGTAGTAGCTCTCTCGTACCCTTCCTATTGGATAATTCTACCTCGTATCCGTCTTCATATCTGTGTAGGTGTCCGTTATGTTGGTACCCGCATATTTTTTAATATCCACACAGATAGTTGCAAGTATTTACAACAAAAAAATTTGAATATTTAACAACATATTTTAACTATAAATTCAAATAAAATACAACATAATATTTATAAATTTCAAAAAAGTCTAAATAACTCATTTAAATCATGTTGAATGATAGTTTATAAAGAAATAGAGATTTTTAAAACCAGTTGATAAGAAATAACTCATTCAAAATCATTGTCTTAATATTTTAATCATGTTTTTTAAATTTTTTTTAACTTAAATTAGAGTATAGCGGGTACGAGTATCCACATGAACGGATAGTATGATATTTGTATCCGTCATGTTAACATGCAGATATAAAAAATACTCAATTCCTTTTCTGCAAATATCTATTTACAAGATTCATTTCTTACCTGTTACGAATTTTATCCCATATATATGTATATAAGGATTTTTATTTTTTTTTTACATCTTGTTTGCTAAGGGTGAAAATACTAATAGGTTTACATACTAACGTTTTTCTTCACTGGTTGGATGACACGTAAATCTTGGTCCAATTGATCAGTGTTGTGGTCCTATGGAAGAAAATGAGTCGAATGCTATTCCCATTACAAAAATGACGTTTCCCAAGTGCAAGTTAAGAGCATCTTTATATGGCTTCAAATATAAGGCCTTATCGTATTTCTTTGACAATCTCACGTCACATTTCTTTATTCAGTTGAGGATTTTTTAATTTTTTTTTCTAAAATGCTAAAGACTAATGTGACTTTTGGTACTATATACGTGGCTGGTAACAGATTCTCCCATCCTTATATGGTGCTTCTCAACTCAAGACTTTCGATAAGGTTTTACAGAGGGGTTTTACTTGGGGAGATCAACACTAATGAGACCTGAGCCCAACCATTTAAGACACTGACACCACTTTCAACCCAAAATCTTAAAACAATGGGTTTATGGGCCCTGATCCTTATATAGTGCTCTACTTTCTCAATTCTGATCAATGTGGGATTTAGACTCACACTTAAATTCCTAACACAAAGGAATTGAACAAAGATTTCCGCTAAATTTTCTTACCAATCTATAACGACACTTTTCTTGAAAAGCCAAACCTTCTCTCTAAAACTCTAAAACTTAAAGAAATACTGAAATGAGGCTTAATGGCTTCTTTTTAAGTGAAAATCAAGCAATCAAAGAAATATATATTCAGAAAATTTTAAGAGATTAATTGGAACGTGTAATGTGAGGGACCCAATTACGAATTTATCATATTTTAGTTTTAATACCGTGTTTGATTTGTTTTTACAGCTTATTTGCTTTCTTCATAAAAACTCAAGTTAATTTTATGAAACTAAATTAAGCTTTAAATGAAAAATCTTGTTCTTATAAGAGAATATTGCCATACGTTTTAAGTCAAAAAAGAAAATTGAAAAAAAAAAATAGAGTAATATTTTTGTAATTAAGTACAAGTTTTATTTCGTTAAACTCTAAAGCGTCTAATGTAAAACTATTTAAATTAATACTCTAAGATTCTTCGTCTTCACAATTCCAATGTGTCATTCTTCACATTTCGTTTTCTGGAAATTGAAATTACAGTTTTTTCAAAGATCTCAATCATGACGATATATGAATGATTCCACTAAATTTATTTGTTGGTGTAATTTTTGTTGAATTTAAATTGTCATGTTTAGTTTCTTAAATTTGAATATTAAATTAACTTTTTTAAGAGTGAAAACATTATATGAGTTATAACTTGGTATTTAGGAATAGTAAAATTTGTATGGACTAATTAATTATATTAGTCACATGACTTAATCTTTTAATCACTACTTTGTGTAAAATGATAGGGATTAAATTATAGCAAGTTTATAAAATGAAGTAAGCTGTATTGAATTTGTTTGAGTAATATTGTTTGGTTTTGTTGTATTAATTTTATTTGAGTTAAGTATTTATTCATATATGCATTCAGCAAACATTAGTTTCTATTAGAGATTTAATGCAAATAGTTAAGGATTAATCACTTATATTAATTATTGAATTGTTTGATTGGATAATTTGAAACAACCTTTTTTCATAATTTTTTTGATACTTACACAATGTAAGTTAACCTTATATTTAATGAATTTTAGTTTAAACAATTGTGTTGTTTTTTGAATGTATACTTGACTATAGTGTTTTGTTACTACTTTTATTTCATGTATTTAAGAGACAAAAACAAAATATTATTGAAATTTTATCAAATTTAAAATAAGAATTGTTCTTACGAGACTAAGTTGTACTCTGTCAAGTTCTCAAAACTCTTCTAGTACCTAATCTTTAGGAAAATCGTCCTCCAATTCTAACAAGTCTCGTCCAAAATGCGTGGGAAGGGTATCTGCAAAAGATACTTTAATGTTTAAGTTAGTATTGATAATGTTCGAAAATTTCAAAGAATAATCGATGCGTAAAGAATACAAGGTCATTGCAATTCATGTACCACAAGGTTAGAAAACTTTTAATACATACAATATTTATTTAAGTAACATAAAAATAATTTTTGTAACTTGTTTTAGTTGCTAAGTTATGAAACCAATTGTGAAAACATGGCAAAAACCTAAGAAAAAGGGTTGAATTGTGTTTTAACTATTATTATTTTTGCAATATTTTCATAAAATTTCGTCATATAGACATTACGAGATGAAGTTGATACTTGATAGACAAATTGTGAAGTTGCTTCTTAAAGATACAACCTTATGAAGATTGAGAAACATCCCATCAAAAATGTTTTTCAAGACTTGTTTCTAACAAGGCTCTCCTTAAGTTAGATGAGGATTAATAACATGCAATACAAAGAGAGATAGAGAAGAGAAAGATTTACCAAGTTATTAATATTATACTAGTTCATTCATAAATAGAAGAGAAGCCTTAGAGCAAACATGGGGAGGGTTCAAATAGAATAAAAGAATATCATGGGGACCCTTCTTACTCATCTCAAAGTGAAAAAGGTGTTTTGTAGCCATAATACTGATAATTACTACCAACCACCCCCAAGGCACAACAATCATGGACCTAGAAACCAAATCCAGGAACCTAAGATACACCTTCATCTTTTTTTAATGGAAAATATAATGTTGATGAATATTTAGATAGGAAAATGAAGATTGAACAACATTTTGATTGTCACCAAGTAAATGAAGAGACATACTATTTATTGGTGGAATTGGGAAGAGTGTATGCAATTCATTACGTAAGACTTTTAGTGTTGACCTTTTCACAATTTTTACATTTTCCAGAAAAGTTTGAAATATATTTTCATATATGAGACTAATAGAAATGTTCTCCTAAAATTTCCAAACTCTTATTAATACTAAAATGTCACATGAGTCCACCTTCATGAGTCTCCTTAGTACAAATTCTCTTAAAAATCTTTGAAGAATACATAAGCATTTATCTTTAAAAGGAAATACACTTTGTATAAAAAGTCTTTCGTGAGATCCTTTAGAGCACTATTTTAAAAATTAAAAAAAGTCATCATCATTTTCATACAACTACTACTCCTTAATGATCACATTCTAAAAGTTTAATTTCCAAAATTGTAAAGAAAGCATATCTTCTAGATAAAGTATCAACAACAACATATATACTAATTTTTTTCTTACTTATTTTTGAATATATAATATAATTGTTGAATGTACTCCATCATCACAAGGGTCGACATAAACTTGAGATGTTTACACAACTTTTCCTTCACCGACTCCATAACACGAAAATCTTGTGCCCATTGAACAGTGTTGTGGTCCTATGCAGAAAAATGGGTCGAATGTTATTCCCATTACAACAACGACGTTTTCCAAGAGCAAGTTAAGAGCATCTTTCTATGGCTTCAATTTTAAGGCCTCATGGTATTCCTTCCCAATCTATCATCACATTTTTTTTTTTCTTTTCTAACATGCACTAATATTACTTAGCGTATTATATATGTGGCTCATAACAATTTTTCACAAACAACGGAATTCAACCAATATTTCCACTAAATTTTCTTTAGGGGCAATTCAACATTCACAAAGCTAATTGGTCCAAAGCTCCTCTCTAAAAGTCAAAGACATGCTAAAAAATAAGGCCTAATTTCTTTCTTTTCTTTAGAAAATCAACCAATC